>ENA-OXEG01000088-OXEG01000088.1-human-gut-metagenome-genome-assembly--contig:-NODE-88-length-66825-cov-8.058604_pt1 | contig 66825 bp, 46 predicted proteins | sample MGYA00249355_ERZ652243 | MGnify/ENA primary metagenome ERZ652243 (study PRJEB26925, sample SAMN05826944) | human gut metagenome | biome: ENVO:2100002; feature: ENVO:00000062; material: ENVO:00002003... | reverse complement strand
CGTGGGCTCGGAGATGTGTATAAGAGACAGATTCTTATACCCGCCTAAGAAAAATTTTCTCAGCGCATAGGTTCCGTCGGCGGCAAAACCGAATTCAAAGGAGCCCTCGGCAATATTTTTATATGCGTAATCCGCAATATACACCGACATACCGGTCTTTTGAAACGGATCTCTGATATCCGTAGCGTCGCCCGTCCATATAATGGGATCGTCCGTCTCCATGGCGTAATACATGCCCTTGTCCGTCATGGTGCCCGTCGCGCGCACATTGCAGTCGTCAAGATGAACCATATCGTATCTCTCGTCGCGGTTGGACTCAAGCGATTTCATCTCCACCCAGTTTAAGTCCTGCCAGAGCGCTTCGTCGAATATGCCGTCGAACTTCATTCCCTCGTCGGCGTCTATCTTTACCTCCTCCTTAATCTCCTCCTTGCGGTTGTAATCTCCGAAAAGGCCGGAGCCGTCCTTGTCGGCGCACGCCGCCATGGCAGCCGAGCACAAAATCAGTAAAGCGACCAAAATGAAAATGCCAAATTTCTTTTTCATAATAGATTACCTCCTTACTTACCCAGCACGAAAATTTCCGAAATGCCCACGGAATGCTTCGATTTAAGCGTAATTCTGATTTCTTTTACGTTCAGCTCGTCAAATTCAACGGTGACCGAACCACCCGGACGCGCGACGTTTTCCTCGTCGGTCCACTGCGTCGTATATTTTTCCATATCGAATCTAAGGTCCTTCATATACGCGGTGCCGGTTACTTCGCGGCCGCTTTTGTCCGTCTTTTTAAAGTCAAGCTCGATCCGCTCGATGCTTTCAAAGGCGTTTTCGAGATATTTGGAATTAAATATCATTACGGCGCGCATGGCGCGGTAATCGTCAAACGTCAGAGAAATTTCAGTCGTGCCCTTTTTGGCTAGATACTCGGGAATAAAATCATGGAAGGTCGTAATCGACAGCAGCCCGTCGTTAAGACTGGATTTGTCGGAGCCGGCCTCCGCATTGGTAGCCTTTATTTCGGCCTCCTCCGCTATATTTTTATACTGCGCGTTAGGACCGATTTTAGGCATAGGCGCATAAGTCGGGCCGTTTGCTATCATCAGTTTCTGACCGTCGGGACGAGTAAAGAATTTTATCTCGTCAACGCAGCTGCCGCGCTGTGAATCTCCGTAAACGCGGTTATAATGCGCATGATAAACTATATAAAGTTTGCCGTCGTATTTTACGAGCGAATGGTGACCTGTGCCGGAAACGTGATCCCAGGACGGCTCGGACGAAAGAATAAGTCCGCCGTCGGCGCGGTTTACCTTTGTAAAGGTGCCGAGGGGCGACTTGCCCAGCGCCTGCGCCACCGCATAAAGTTTATCCGGATACCCGTTTATCGAAAAGGTCAGATAATAAGTTGCGGTTTCGGCATCGTAATACATGTAAGGGCCCTCGTTGACGTTGCTGTCCGTATAGTCCGTTCTTTCGCCGCCGGTAACGTTTTTATATCCCGTCCGCACAAGAAACGTAAGCGTTTCCCACTTGGGATCATCCGTCCATTTTTCTCCCGCCTCAACCCCGTATATATTGTTCCCGCTGAACGTATTTGCAAAATACAGATACTTTTTTCCGCTGACGGGATCAACAAAGGGATGCACGTCTATCGGGATAAAAATGTTATGATAGCCGGTCTTGGACGCTGCGGCCTCATAAAGGTCCTCGTGATTTATAAAAGGAGAATTTATTGCCAGCTCGCGGTTGCCTTCATCGTAACCGGCAGTACCCTTGATGTTGGTGTATTGAGTAAACGGACCGGCCGGACTGTCGGATACGGCCACGCCTATTGAAAATCCCGAATTAGCGACGGAATAATGAATTTTTACGGTGCGAACGGAAATTAGAATTTCGCGGCCGTAAGATGTAATTTCGTTCTTTTTCTGCTCCTCGCTCAGATCAACGTTACCGTTAATCTGCCGGACGCGCTGGTCGAAATTGCCTATATCCGTTTTGACGGAGGCAAGCTCATCGGCGGTAAGGCCCTCGTAAGAGTCCGCAGCGGAATATTTGGCGCGCTCGACATCCATTTCGGCAATTACTTTATCGTATCCGAACGCATTGATTTCATCCGCGGTCGCATAATATTGCACGCGCTCCTCTCGGTTGTCAAAAAACTTTCCGTCCGAACGCGGATCCGACGCGCTGAAAAACAGGTAATATTTATCGGTGTCGTATTCGTAAAATTATATACCTTTTTTAGTATGAACCTATATATCTGAATACGATTTTAATCGGGGTTACTTCTTCTCCGTCGATAATCTGTTTATGAGAAATTTCTATACGCTCAATCAGCTGATTGACCATATTAGCAGTCAATTTCTCAAAGCCCGCAAACTCCTTTATTTTATTTTTGAAGAGTTCAATATTACCTTCGGATGCTTCATATCTTTTCATTTCGTTTTGGAGCGATAAAATATCGTTATCTATATCCTCCAATTCTTGCTGGTAGGATAAAAGCAACCCCTGATAATTTTTCGTATCCAAAATCTTTTTTACATGATCCTCATACAGTTGGCGAATCAATTTTTGTATTTCAGTCCTTCGAGATATTTTTTCCTGTAACCGCACTTTTAATCTCGAAACCTGTGCGGTGGCAGAAAACTTTTCTTTCAGTAAATCAATACATTTCTCATCGTCCTGAAACAGAGCAATCATTTTTCTTAATTCACTTTCAACAAGACGGTAAACAACATTGTAATTTACATGATTTCCTTTCATGCACTTATCGGGATAATGATAATATTTTAAGCACCTATAAGTAAGGATTTCTTCTCCCGACTTCTTTTCCTTTCTCGCAATGTGCATCCGCCCGCCACAATGAGCGCAAAATACGATACGCTTAAATATATTTTCATAGTCATGTTTTTGTGCTCTGTGACGTGAGCGCATCAAGTGCTGAATAATATCGTAGTTGTCCTGTTCGAGTAATGCTTCTTGAGTATTCTCGACAACGATATGTTCATTCTGCGGAATAGTTACTCGTTGCTTTGTCTTGTAATTGATAACTTCTGTTCTGTGATTATCCAAACAGCCAAGATAAGTAATGTCTTTCAATATCTTCTGTACAGTCGCCGGCTGCCACTTATAATTCTTTGACGGATCTTTCAGATAACGCGCAAATCTTTTGTCCCCTTTCAATGCTTTGTATGCCGCAGGTTTCAAAATTTTCTGCGTTTCCAGTTCTCTGCAAATTTTTACGACACCCAGCCCTTGCATCATAAGATTTTGAATTAGCCGAACTACGCTTGCCGCTTCCGGATCTATAATCAGGCGATTTTTATCGTTCGGGTCTTTCATATACCCATACGGTGCCTGACTATGTACGAATAATCCCATCTTCATCCTTTGGCGCTTCGCATTTTTTACCTTTTTGGAGGTATCGCGCAAATGCCAGTCATTAAACAGATTTTTGATAGGAATCATTTCGTTGTCCGGACGCAGTTGCGTATCCACATTGTCATCGACAGCGATATAGCGAATACCCATTGCCGGAAAATATATCTCCGTCAAATAGTCTGTCATGATATGATCTCTGCCCAATCGTGACAAGTCTTTCGTGATTACACAATTCAAAACACCATCGTCCATATCCTGCTTCATACGGATAAAATCAGGCCTATTATAATTACCGCCGCTTAATCCGTCATCGATATAAACATCGTGTATAGTAATTCCGTTCTTCTCGCAATATGCCCGTAATATTGCTTCTTGGGTTTCGATACTTACGCTATAACCAAATTTTACGTCCTCTTTGGATAATCTGAGGTACAGTCCCGCGATCAATATGCTCGTGAGAACTCTCCTCTGTGGTCTGAAATCAAACATCAAATTTTGCTGTTCCATTATCTTTTACCTCCTCGGAACAGCGAATCTAAGGTTTTTTTTATTATATCATATCTTATATCTAAAGTAAAGATGCTCTCCCGTTTTCTTATCATAATTCTCCTGCCTGTTCTTTTTTGCTTTTTGTAACCATGTCCGAAATTATAAGGTTTGCTATAATCTCTCGCAGGTCTTTATCTCCGTATTCTTTCTGCAGAAGATACTTTTTCCCGTTAATAACAACGGTTTGCTCTTTACCTTTTTGTACAGCCAAATTTTCCACGCTTTCCATTTTTCCTCCCTTTCAAGTTGGAAAAGATAAAAGCGCGACGGCATAATTCCGACACGCTTCCATCTTTTCGATGTCGTGTTCTTCCTTATGCCGCTTGGCATTCTTATTCAATTGTCCGATATAAATATCGGGAGCGCAGGGCCATACCCTTTGCGCTCCCGTCTATCTATTCGCTATTCGCTTGCCCTTTCGGACCGTACAGCACTTTTAATGCTTCAAACCCTTCACGCACAAGCTCTGCTTTCGTCAGTCCGTGCTTTTTAAGAAAAGCATTGATTTCGTCCAGCTCTTCCGTCTTTAACAAAGTATCGAAATGCTTTGTCGCATTCTTTCGCTCTTCTTTATGCCTTTCCTCATAATTGCGACGTTTGATACGGGACTTTGTATCCGCCTTTTTTGCTATCGGCATATTACCCCTCCGAAGTTATTGCACATACGAGAATGCCTATCAGGTCTGCGATGATATTCCCTACAAACAGAACGGCGACAAGCCCAAATTTCAATATAGTTCCTATTCCGCGAAAAATTTTGCTCATTGTCTTTTCCTCCGTTATTTTACATACACAAGTTCGGTAAGTATCTCTTCTTCGATCTGCCTGCGCATATCGTTTTCTCGGCGTACATCCGTAAGATAATCGCCTGTCCTTTTGTACTTGTCCAGCCCGGACAGTTTGGCATATATCGTGTCATACATATCTTCTGCCTGCCTGTCTATTCCGTGCAGATATTCAGGCAGGTCTTTTCCCAAAGCCCAATATCTTGCCGGTTCGTGCTCTTCAAGATAAATCTTCGCAAGCGTGCCGTATTTTCCGTATGCCTGCTCTGATATGTTCCGTGCCATTCTTCTCTCCTCCTTTGGTCGTATCGATACGACTATTATAACCGATGTGTTTGCTTTAGTCAAGAGTTTTTTTCGCTTTTTAGGAAATTTCTGAAGGGATATTTATGTCACCAGCGCTGCGATTCCTCTAACAAGATACGGTGCTGCCACAAGGATACAGAAAATAACAATGAGACCGATTACATAGTTTACGATCATCTTCTTTGCCTTCTCCTTGTCCTCATTCTTATGCGCTATCGCAAACATGACGCCCATAAAGATGCTCCACACGCCTGCCGTGGCAAGGAATACCCAGATCATATACGGGCTGTACTGCTCGAACAGATATTCAACATAGTTTGTAACTTGCTCCGTCTGATTACCCAAGTCCTGCACATATGAGTCGCCGCAAACAGAACAGGTGTACGTTCTCTTTGTGCTTCCGTCCTCGCGCGTTTCGTCCGTAATCGTATAAAAATGTCCGGTTTTCGGAATAACGGAAGTATATTCTTCGCCGCACTTTTCGCATTTATGATGCCTTTCCCCATCCTGCGTACAGGTAGCATTTTTTACGATCTCACTGATATAAACGTGTCCGGACGGTAAATCACCCTCTTCCATATACTCAAAACCACACGTCGTACAGGTATATATCGTTTTTCCGCTCTCCGCACAAGTGGGCGGCTCTTCTGATTTCGTATAGGTATGTCCGCTTGCCTCCGTGAAATCGTCTTGTTTTGTCTCGCCACATTCACTGCATTGATAGATCGTATAGCCCTGTTCCGTACATGTCGGGCGTACTACTTCACTTATCTCGTATTTATGTCCGGTTCCGGCAACGAAATTCTCCCGTTTGGTTGCACCGCAACTGCTGCATTCATACACGGTATAACCCTGCTCCGTACAAGTCGGCGGCACGGTCATGCTGACTACATAATTATGATCAATCGTAAAATTATATGTTGCGCTCTTGCCGACGCCATTGGACAAAACGATTGTATGCTCTCCTTCATCGCGTATCCATGTTCCTTTATGATACGGTTCACCGTCCAGCGTAGCCGTCCAATAATCGCTGTCCCATGTAAAATACACGCTGTTATCTATATCTGACTCGACAAATGTACCCGCAAGTTCCGCCGCATTGAACAGTACCCAAACTTCGGCGCTGGTATTGTTCTGTTCATCCACCGCATAAAAGTAATACCGCCCGTCTTTCTGCCCTTCTGCTATCGTACAGCTGTCGCCGTTCGTCTGCCATGAGCCGGTTTCATAGCGATAATACAATATTGCTTTGCCTCCGGCATCACGCGCCGTAACAGTAAACGTCTGTTCGGCTATAGAGCCAAACTCCGCCCCCTCACAGATTAGTTCAGGTTCGGTATTGTCAAGAGTAATCGTGTAAGTCACAGACTGATTGCCGGCAACATCGGTACAATAAAAACTATATGTGCCGTTCTGCGTAAACTGACTGCTGTTAGATACAACGGCATAACCTACCGCACCGGGCTTTTTTACATACACTTTTGATATTCCCGACAAGTCATCGGATGCAACAAATTGTATATACTGTGTGTTTACCGTAGTGCCGTCAGATACCGTTGACGATCCGCCGTACAGCGTTCCTGTCGGCTTTGCCGTATCGAGACAAATCTTACTCTCATTCGAATACAAGCCGCTTTTATCTTGTGCGCGGAAGTAATACCAGCCGTTTGACGATGTCGATGAAATCGTCGTTCCCGAAGTATAGGTTTTCCATGTGCTTGATCCAGGCGTTTTGTACTGCAACGCCTTTATTCCGCTGCCACTATCGCTTGCCGTGTAAGAAAACGACTTATTCGTGTACGCGCCGGAAGCCACGGTACTCCCGTTTGCTTTTAATGTTCCGGTAGGCTTCGTCGAATCATAATAGACATAATACGTTGACGATTTATTTTGGGCATTGTCATACGCATAAAAAGAGTACAGTCCGTTTACGCTTCCGGACGATACTGTTTTTGACGATGAACCCACCGACGTGTAATAACTGCTGTTTGGCGCTTTCATATACAGACTTTCCACGCCGCTTACAGAATCACTCGCTCTGACGGTAAAACTTGACGTAGCATATTTTCCCGTCGTACTTGTTGATGCTCCGCTGATTGTCGGACCCGTCCTGTCAACATAGAATGTAAATGATATTTTACTGCTCGTATCACCGATTACACCGGAATAATCCGAACCCGTCGTCATCGTCAATGTATATGCGCCGTCAGATAATGCCGGCAACGTATATGTAACTGTTTTTGTCGAACTGCGGCTGGAATTTCTTGTGTGAGTTGAATCCGAAAACGTTGTCGGACCCGAAAGGTTTACGTCTTTGACATACTTTGTGTAATAATAGCGCCCAAGTTTTGTACGCTTATTCAGGACAACATCTATACGATTTGGCGCATAATTCAACGCCGCACCGTCTGAAAGAGTCCCCGAACCGTTCGCTCCGTTCACATAAAGATAAATACCCTCCGCACCCGTTGCCGTCACGTCCAATTTATACTTTACGCTGCTGCTGTAAGCATATGCCGTCGTTCCCCCGCCAGCCAGCATCATACCGCCGAATAATAAGCAACCGAAGCACATGACCGTCAACAAAAGCAACAGAATCTTATTCCTTTTTACTGTCATCTTTCCTCCGTTTTTGTTTCTTCTTCAAATAACTTTCTTGCATACTCGCCCGCCTTAATCTTTATGCACGCACGCAGTTCCGTACTTCCTACAAAAAACGCCTGTCCCGTTACCGCTGAAATGATCATGCGCTGTTCCTCCTCGTTGAAACTGTCGCCTGCCTTATACACATCCAATACATCTTTCATGTCGGGCGCGGCAAGTTTGAAGATAAATAGGTATTGGCTGTTCTTGATGATAGCAGAAGTCTTGCTCCTCAATTCCTCGTTTGCATTCCAGTCCGCTATGTTCTGCGTTGCCGGTATAAAGCTGCCGTTGTACTTTCGGATTCGCTTGCTCATCTGGTAGAAGAAGTCCAAAGCAATCGGGAACTTCGCGTCGATGAATAAATGCGCTTCGTCGCATACGATCATCGTGTGCAGATTCTTTCCGTACCTGTTCATTTCCCTTGCATTGATGACCTCCTGCTCTATGAAACGAAACACCAGAAGCATCTGAGCATTCGCCACGACGTTGTTTTTATTCGCAAAGAGGCTCTGAAAGTTGAAATCAATGATGCTTGCGTCCGTTACCAGCGTGGACGGTGCGTTCCATATGTCCGAATATCTGCCCGTGACAAACTTCTGCAAATACAGCTCCGCCGTGCGCATATCGCGCAAAGTAAGGCTATCCATACTTTCCTTATTTTTTGTTTGCAACGTTTCGAGCAAATCCGAAAACAGCGGAAAATCCTCCGCCCTGAAATCCGAGCAATCCGTCGTCTCCGTAATGCCTTTCCTCTCATATGTTTCCACTACAAGGTTATTGATAAGCTCGATTACATCCTGCGACGCGCCGACAAGCACGATCTTGAAAAAGCTCTCCAGCATTTTGAGGTGCGTGTTGAACGTAACGACGGGATCGGCGGGCGTTCCCTCTTCCGTGAGTATCTTATAAATATGGAAAGGATTGATTCGTCCCTCCTTTGCGTTTCCCACATCGATAATATTTCCTTTCAGGTTCCTTGTCAGAGTAAGGTACTCTGCTTCGGGATCGCATAGAATCACCCGTGTGTTATTCGCCCATTCATTTAAGATAAGGTTTTTCAGGAAGAACGACTTGCCCGAACCCGACTTTCCTATAACCATCGCATTGGAGTTCTGGTACAGATTCCCCCTTTTCCATACATCGAAGATAAACGGATAGCGGTTTGTCTTGTTCTCGCCGAGCATGATGCCACCCTTGTCCATGACAAATATCCGCACGAACGGGAATGCTGCCGCGAGGCTCGAACTGTTAATGCCTCTCTCATAATTTTTCAGACAATTCTGCGGCGCAATGCCCGCCGATCTGAACGCCTCGATCTGTAAGCCGTACAGTGTACTTGCCTTGAAATTGCCGGTGAGCATGGCGCGCTTTGCGTTTTTCTTGTAATTCGCATTGTCAAGATAATTATACGCCGTAACCGTCAGCGTGACATCGAACAAGCTCTCGTTCTCCGCCTGCAGACTGTCCAAAAGCGTGTGCATCGTGTCTCTATGGATCTCCGCACTATTGGCTTCGCTCGCTTTCTCCGCCATGATTTGTTTCGTTTCCATATCCGAAATACACTTATCTATTCTGCGGATTGCCTTAAATTTCTCTACCGGTCTGATGTGCATGACGACCTTTGTATTCGGAATATTGAACAGCTCTGCGCCCCATGCGTTCTTTACGCGCAACGGATAGTCTGCTACTGCAAGAATAGACGCTTCCACACCGTCTATCGTGTACCTATTTGCTCTGAACGAAACCTCTTTCGGTTTTACCCATTCGAGTAACTCTTTATCCGAAAGGCCTTTAACCTCCCTTTCGTCGAAGTTCCTCGAATAACTATATTTCAGGAATACCGCGGTTTCGCGTTTACCGAGCAATTTCGTATTCAATCCGCACTTATTGATCTCCGACGACACATTGACCGCCGCGTTCTCCAAATCCAGTTCGTTCCTGCCGTAAAGCACAATATAGTAATCGGATATGTACTGCTTGCGGATATTGTTCAGTTTATCAATCGCATCAATTCTTTCACGAAGAATGCTGTCTTTAATCTTCTTCACTTCTTTCGTGTCCATGCCGTCCCGCACATCTGAAAGACGTCCGAACAGCTCACCGGCAAAGGCGTCCAGATTTACCGGACGGTCTATTTTTACGATGTCTGCGCTTTGATTGCCGTCGATGATTTTCAGCGCATTGGCAAAATAATTGATGTCTATGTTCTGTTGCACAACGTCTTCAATGCCAAAATTTTTCTGCCCGACCTTAATCACCCTGCCGAATGAGCCGCCGTCATATTCTATAAGCCCGTTGTCCTTAATAGCTTTCAGAGAGATAAGCGCGCCCACATTCTCTTTAGCGGATTTTGCATCTGCCGTGTACTTCTTTTTGGAAAACAAAAATTTAATATTTTCCAGAATACAAGCATAGAAGATACCGTCCTGCGTGGGCATAAACATGACCACGCTTACAATGCCGAAAATTACCGCAAGCGCCCAATTCCCTGTCGTAATAAACACGAAGATAAGTGCGAACATGGCAAGCGCCACGATAACGTCCGGCATGGAATAACACTTCCACACCGTATTTTTGACTTTAATTTTTTTCGGTATTATCCTCATTCACTTCCTCCCGCATCCGTTGTCTCTTCCACTTCGGTCGCGTCGCTTGCGGTTGCCGCTTCGCTTCCGTCAGAAGGCGCAGGCGACTCTGTATATTTATCGTCGCTGTCCGTACCGCCTCCGTCAGCAGAACTGCTGCCGCCGTCGCCGTCCGATTTCTTCGATCTGCGTTTTGTTATTCCTTTTACGCCCTTTGCCCCTAATTTTAAGATACCGCCCGCAAGTCCGAGCGTAGCAAGCCCTGCAAATCTTGAGCCATAATATGCGCTTCGCAGGAACGTACCGCCGCCGTGTCCGTCGTCCGCCTGTCCGAATAGCCGCGCGAACAGAGTCATGCCCGCAGGTATAACCATTGCGCCGCCTATAATCATAAAAATCAGGAACAGTGAGTTACCGAATCCGCCGATGCCGTCTATACTCATTTGCGACAATAATGGCAATATCAGTACGAATATATTTACAGAGAATACCGCTCCGTATGCGAGCACGATCTTCGTGATAAATGTTTCCCGCCATACTTTGAACCTTGCACCGTCGTCCGCTGCAAGCGTGGACATAGAGATAGGCATAACCAGATACATAAACACGATTTCAAACACACGCTTTGCAAGGTTAATGATTGCAACGATCATCGCAATGCCGAGCGCAATAGACGCGACGAGCGACGGGAAGTATAAGAACTTATTTGGATCTACCATACCGTTGCATTTCCAAGACGTGGGCCATATCCCGAATAATGCGGCATTATAATCGCCGAAAATATCTCGCACCGATAAAGACGACACATCGAACTCCGCTTTGGAATACCCGTTAATCCATTCTCCGGCACAAGCATCGAACAATGCCGTTGACAGTTTCGTCGTGTTGGAGATTTGAAAAATCTTTGCAATGAGCTGTAGTACGGAATTAGCGATGAGAATACCGAGCACGACCACGACGAGCATTGCCATTGTACCGAGAAGCGACAAAAAGAATTTTCCGACTACCCCCGATACAGTTCTGTTGTTCGCAACCATATTCTTGACAAGCCCTACAATCGCAAAAATACACGCAAGACCTACCGCAAAAATAAATATGCACCAGAATATAGCACTGACTGTTGAATCCCCCACTACAAGTTCAATGAGATTGACCTGCTCTCCGTGATATGTGACCGTCATTACGCCGGAAACCGCGGAAAATATATCCATAATTCCGTCTATAAGCTGCAACAGCCACAAAAATAATTGCAAGACAATCTCCTGCAAGAATATAAGCATTTTTTACCTCCCCCGAAAACAGAGGGCGGCAGACAAATTCTGCCGCCCCGTCGCTTCGTGAGTTTTATTTTTTATCCGACCCACGCGGACAGACCGTTGATAAGCAAAGGCGCACCCATCGCCACCACAAAGATGATGACAATTCCGATCACCAGATTTTTGACCATATCCCTTGCGTTGATTTTTTCTTCATTCCGATGTGCAACCGCGATACGGATGCCGACATATGCGCCCCAGATCACAACCACGGCAGCCAGTGCCATCACAATATATATCCAGAACGAGTCCATAAGTTCGCTGAGTTTATTGATGATTTCCTGCAAGTTTTCATTCAGGCTTGCTGCCAATAAAACATTTCCCATTATCCGTATTTCTCCTTATTTTTACGCTTTCAACATCGCTGCAGCAATCGAAGCACCTTCTGCGCCGGCGTCTGTTCCCACCCATGCGTTCAAACCGTTGATGAGAAGAGGTGCGCCTACGGCAATCACGAAAATTATCACGATACCGATAATAAGGCTTTTGACCATGCCGCGCGCATTGATTTTTTCCTCGTTCCTGTGAGCCACCGCAATGCGGATGCCGACATATGCGCCCCACACCACGACTACTGCGGCAAGAGCGAGCACGATATACAGCCAGAACGAGTCCATAAGCTCGTTCAGTTTCGTTACAATGTTGCCCAAGTTCTCATTGAGCGTTCCCGATGCCAATAAATTCATTTATGCTATATCTCCTTCTTATTTCTTTTCTGTCTTTTTTCCGTTTTTCTTTTTAATCACTATAAATACAGCGATACCGCCCGCCGCCAAAATTCCGAGAATTACAAGCAGAATCGTTAAAGTAGCAGAATTATCCTCGTCTGCCGGTTCTTCTGTTTCCTGTTCGCCGTTATCCGTACCAGGTTTGTCCTCGTCCTGACCATCGTTCGGAGTTTCAGGCTGTTCTTCTTGTCCGTCATCCGGTTGCGCGGGCGTATCTTGTTCTTCCAAGCGCAATTCAAAGTAATAAATCGGCTCACCCGCTTCATTGACTACAATGACCTCGTTATACCCTGAAAGTACAGAATAATTGAACACATTATTATCCGTCTCTGCCAGCTCAATCTCGTTTTCGTTCTCATCGAGGGCGAATACCTGCAATTCTTCCGTTGAAATATTCCCGCACTCACAAACATATTTCACGGTGATGTTCAGATTTTCCTCATCGAGCACCACATCCGCCACATAAGTGTGTGTATGCTCTTCGCCGTCACCCTCGTCAGGGATCTCCGGTTCGGCAGGTTCTTCTGTATCTTCGCCTTCATCGGGCTGTTCGGGTTGATCGGGTTCCTCATCCGCGCCATCGTCAGGATGTTCAGGCTCGTTTCCTTCTTCGGGAATATCCGGAACTTCCCCTTCACCTCCGTCAGGAGTTTCAGGTTCGACGGGCGCTTCTTCATCCACATAGCCATTGTCGCCGCTCGTCACAAAATCGGAAACATAACTGTAATCGCACCGCGTACAGGTATGCAGCGTATAACCGATCTGCCCTTCCGCCGCTTCTTTTTGTTCCGATACAAAGTCATGACCGAGAGGTGAAGCATAGTCCGTCACATACCTGTCCGAACAGTTCCCGCAGACATGCTCGACATACCCGTAAGATACGCACGTCGCCTTAATCTCATTTTCCGCATAAGCATGTCCCGTTGCTTCCGTGTAGTCGGAGATATACGAATACTCACACACTGTACAAGTATAAGTCGTATGTCCGCCTTCCGTACACGTCGGCGCAAGAACATCCGTTTCGTAACTATGACCGAGCGCATCCACATGCGAGTCTGCATACGAATCCCCGCAGACCGTACAAGTATGCGTCGTGTATCCCGCCTCCGTACAGGTTGCGGCTGTTACTTCATCTGTATAAACATGACCGAGCGCTGCAACATAATTATCCGTGTACTCATACCCGCACTCCGTACAAAAGTGTGTGGTATATCCCTCGTGTGTGCATGTAGGGTTTACCACGACATCAGAATATGTATGCTCCGTCTTGTCCGTAAAGTTATCCTTATAACTTTCGCCGCAGAGCGAGCAAATATATTCGGTGTATCCCCCGGTTGAACAACTCGCTTCTACCGTCTGTTCAACGTATTCATGCGCGCACGTCGCTTCCTGTGCCGATGCGGTTTCACTCTTGGCCGTGCCGAGCAAAATAAATACTGTTGCCGACAATGCGATGCCGAGCAACAGTACCAAAAGTTTATTTTTGGTTTTAGTCAAAATTTGTCCTCTCCTTTTTTAATTCCTTAAGCCGCAGCTTTCCCTGCCGCTTTTCCCTGTTCCTGCAATTTTCGCATCTCTGCTAACTGCCCTTCAATGACCTGTGCGATTGCACGGAGTTTTTGCTCCGTACTCTTATCGTACTTATCCGCAATCATATATAACAGCGGAAGTTTATTCTCCAGCGCCGCTTTCTGTAATGCTCTCGCGTCCTGTTCATCCAAGAGCGGTAACAGTTTTCCCAACCTTTCACGCACGGTCTCGTTTAGTTCAGTCCACTGCTTATCCAAGCCGGCAAGATATTCTTTCCTGTCCCTTTCTGTTTTTTCGGCTGCGTTTTCGTCCTTTTCGATCTCGTCCAAAATTTTTTCACGCTCGCTCTTTACTTTTCCTCCGCCGATGTCGAACACATACTCGTCCTTCTCGAACAACCGTGCTTCGCGTTTCCCGACATCTGCCTGACCTTCTTTGAAGTAAATTTTTGAAAGTTCATACGAAGGCGTAAATCTTGACCAGATCGGTTCATATCCTCGGACAGAGACAATGGCGTCGCCCTTTTCATCTCCGTTGAGGCGTTCAAGCATACCTACCGTGATAAGCGGCTGATTGCTTGCACCCGTATTACTCGAAGCATTTGTCTCCGCGCTTGTATTGACCGAAAAGTTTTTGACTTTTTTCTGTCCGCATAGTTCCGAAAACTCTCGCCGCGTTTCTGCATCGTCGCTACCTATAAACAGCTTTACGTTGCAATTCGCTTTGAGAATGTCCGCTATATCCCTGCCGTACTTCGCCGCAAGCTGCGAAAAACTCTGTAATACAAACAAGAAACGTATTCCGCGCGAACGCGCTACCGTAACCATGCCTTCGATATTCTCGAATTTGGGAAGGTTTCCCCACTCGTCCATAATATAATACACGTTCCTTTTCAGTATCGCCGTTTCCGTTTCTTTTCTGCGGTTATTCAGGTTTGCCTTTTCCACAAGTTCCTTATACATCTGCGTTATAAACAGCGTAACAAAACGGTGTCTTGTAAAACGTTCATCCGGCACGATGATGAATACAGCATTCTGCTGCTCATCCATATTGATAATATCTATGTCGTTTTCGCTCGTAAGCGACAAAATACCATCGTCCGCAAGCTGCTGCATATAGGCATTGACTTCGGAAAGATAACTCGTGAGCGTTTTATCGCTCGTAATCAGAACCGTGTTGACAAGCCCCTTTACTTTCGAGAACTCATCGCGCCCTTCCATGAGATACGCTTTAAGAGCAGTCGTATCTTCCGAGCAATACTTTGTAATGTTATGATATACATTGAATAAAAGTAGTTGCCTTTCGTCGATCTTCCCTTTAATGCAGTCCTCGCAAAGCGCGAGCACAAACCCGAAAATTAAATTCCGTGCGCCCTGTTCCCATGTCGGCTGGTCTTTGTTCTGCACCGGGCAAATTGTATATACGAGGTCTTGCGCGTTTTCAAAAATCTCGTCTTTGAGTTCCTGTACGCGCATACGCGCATCATTGTACGATAAAAATACCTCGCCTGCGCCGTAATACTTACCGTCTTTACTTTGCAGATTGTTTTGCAGATCTTTAACGAGCCGAATACGCCGAATGAGCACGTTCATGGGATTCCATTTTGCCGATGAGTAGGGTTCGCGCAAATCCAATACCGAAATATTGTAACCCTCTTTTTCCAGCTGCTTGGAATGTTTCTGGTACAACTCGCTCTTCGGATCGGTTATTACGAGCGTCGGTTTGGTTTGACAGTGCGCTAAAACTTCAATGTTCTGATCTACGAACCCCGTTGTCTTGCCGCTGCCCGTCGTACCGACGATGAGGGCATGAAGCTGATCGGTCATTACGACCTCAACTCCGCCGCCTTTTTTCTCTGCTCCGATTACAATACCGTCCTTTTCTTCCCGCAACTTGCTCCAACTTGTTACCGTAAACTCTTTGAGTTTTCGCAGTCGCTTCGGCGTGAGCCACTCTGTATCTTCAAGATCATTCTCGTTCAGTGCGATATTCTGTGCGTCAATGCGGTACATCATGAGATACCCCGCAACCAATATCCCGTTTACGAATCCGAATGAAAGCCAATATGTCTTTTCACGCAGTATCGCGGCAACGCTTTCCGCGCCCGCAAGTGTAAACAAGACCATCAGCAATACGCCCACAAACGCGAACGTGATAAGCCACAGCAGAGCGTTCCATTTCCGTGTTTTACGTTTCCTATGCTTCAATGCTGTTTTTCTGTTCAATACTTGTAATTCTCCTCCTTTTCCTGTTCGGATTGATTTTTCTTTTCCCGCTCGCGAGCCATATCTTCTTCGATTTCCTGTAAGCGGCTTTTGAACTCACGTTCGAGACTTTCGCTTTCATCGCCAAACGAACGTAAAAAACTATCCAATGCGCCACCGATTTTGCGGCGCGAGATCGTAAGCCGTTTTTTCATACGGCTGTCATTTGACCTGTATTTTTTGCCCTTTTTCCGTTCATAGAGTTCAGGCTTTATATACTTTGCAAGTTTCAATACGAGGTTCCCCTGACGTCGTTTATAGTCCGCTTCAATCTCCTCCGCGATTTTAATTCCGCTCGCATCGATTTCGTTATGGTATTGCGGCAGCGTTTCAAGCGCCGCTGAAGGAATATTTTTATCTGAAAGTACAAACGGGCGACCGCAGATATTTTCTATCTCCCTTTTACGTTGCTCCAACGCTTCATAAAATCGTCTGTCCGCTTTACGGGCTTTAATATTACCATCCAATAACATCCGGACGATTTTATCGACTTGCCCGCGGAATGGTTCCATATCCTTGCTTGCATAAGCAATCCTGCCTCCCTTCGGCAGCGCTTTTGCAAGTGCGATTATTTCGTCCTTCAATGTATCTTCGCCGCACATTACATTCTTCATTTGCACAGCCTGACGCAACTCCTGTATCGCCGCATCGCGATTCTTATAAAGCATATCCCGCCTGTTCGACACCGCAAGACCCAAGCGCACGAACATCGCATCGATGGCGCTCTTTTCTATCTTGCCTTTTCTGCGATATTCCAGTTTCCCGTCCTTGCCTTTGTATTTCGGTTCTTTCTCCCAAAATTCAAAATGAATGTGCAGATGATGCGGTCTGTCCTTATGCAACGCACACATTAGGTCGATGTTGTTCGGATCGAGTTTCATATCCTTTAAGAAGGAATTGAATGTGCTGCGTATCAGCGCGATGCACTTTTCCGGCGTGTCTATCTTCGGGCTGTCCTCTTTGCTCAATGAAATATAACCGTGCCAGATATTCTTTTCCCCGTCCCGCACGCGCTTTTTCATTTCCGCGATTTCCTTTTCCGAAAGCATCCCCCGCCCATTAAAAACGCCGGAATTTTTCTGGAAGTATTCCAGTACGTTTTTTCCCTCCCCAAGACGCTTCTTTTTCTGCGTGATATAACGGTAGATGTTTTTTGTCCCGCTCATATCGAAAAACGCCCGTTCTTCCTCATGCTTTGCCAGCTCTTTTGCCGTTGCGTTTTTCGGCAGCGAGTATGGCGTGTATTCAATATTAAATATGATCGGCTGATTGCTTATTGTTTATCACCTCGCTTCTCAATTTCTCAAATCGCGTATTCCAGCGATTTCATAGGCTGACAGATAATCAGGAGTTTCACCGTATCGCCCCTCTTCAAACTTTTTGCCGCTTACGCTCTCTCTGTTCAATTCTCTTGCCTTTGTATTGAACAGCGACGACAACAGAGACTTATTCACGTTCACGTTTACGATCACCTCTTTCAGCAGTTTCGCTACTTCCATGAAGTACGTCTCATTCACGCCGTCCACTCTGCGGATATATTTCTTATCTCTGATTTCCTCCTGCTCTTCCGCTATCGTTTCTTCTGTTTCAAACAGATGCCGCATCAGTTCATCCAATCCGAAGTACAGTGCATCGTTGATTACTTTATTGAAACTTTTTGCGTATTTCGGCTCTTCCATAATCCTGTCTATTTTATCCCATAATTGCGTGTCGCGGATCGTGATGAATTTCCGAACCGATCTGTCCGTATTCCTCTCCCCTCGCATACTCCTCCTTTTTCTTTTTCGTGAATTTCCTTTTCGTGAGTTTATCCTTTTGAAAAAGGAAAGCGGGTTTCCCGCTTTTCCACAGTCGAAAATGCCCTGTGTTGCATTTTCCTTATCCTGCCTCACTTTTTCGGTTGTTTGCAACATTTTACGCTTCTATCCCATATCCGTTTCTTCGATACGCTTTTCCGCTTTTACACAATATTTCGGGTTAAGTTCTATGCCGATATAATCGCGTCCCAACCTTTTTGCAACCGCTCCCGTCGTTCCGCTGCCGAAAAACGGATCCAATACCGTATCTCCCTTTTCGCTCCCCGCAAGGATACACGGCTCTATCAGTTTTTCGGGATACATCGCAAAATGTTCGTCCATTCGGAACGTATTTGTACTCACTTCCCATACGTCTCTTTTCCGCTTGAACTGCCTGCTTGCATCAGTTACCGCATCCGTCTTTCGGTCAATTCCCTGCCCCATTGTCGTTTCCGAATACTTTGCTTTTCCCGACCTGCCGCGCGTGTATCTCGCCGCCGTTACCGCCTTAATCGGTTCTTGTATCGCCTTATAATCGTAATAATATTTCGGAGATTTCGCCAGAAGGAAAATATGTTCATAACTCTTTGCCGGACGGTCTTTCACGCTTTCCGGCAAACTGTTTATCTTATGCCAGATAATATCTGACCGAAGGTAATACCCAAAGTCTCGCAACGCAAATGCGAGCATCCACGGAATGCCGATCATGTCCTTCGGCTTAATGCTTTCCCATCTTTTTGGCATCCTGAACACATCGTTGTTCTTCCCGTAAATCGGTCTGTCTTTTTCGTTTTCCTCCTCTGTCAAGCCGATACCTTTTCCGCTGCCCGCATAGCTGTCCGATATGTTTACCCACAGCGTTCCGTCCGGTTTCAGTACGCGATGCACCTCCGCAAACACTTCCATGAGACGGGCTATGTATTCCTGCGGCGTCTGTTCTGTTCCGATCTGCCCGTTCTCTCCGTAATCCCGCAATCCGTAATATGGAGGGCTTGTCACGCACATTCTGACGCTTTCCGACGGCAGGGTTTTCAGCCCTGCCGCCGCATCTGCACAGATAATTGTGCTCACTTTATCGCCTTATTCTTTGCCGCTCGTTCCGCTTCTTCCGCAACCGAAAGGACAATGCCTTTCAGAAGAATCTCCGCCGTTTCGTCATTGGCAGCGGTCACAGATTTTTCTTTTCTGCTACGCAGCCTTTCCGCAATAAGCAGTCCGCCTTTTCTGCCGTTCTCGCGATTTTGTGCCGAGATGTCAAGCGCAACTTTCGCATAAGCATAGGCGCTTGCAATCTTCGCGTCTTTCGTTTCCAAAGGCACGCCGTCAAAAGCATAGCCGCACAGACCTTTGATAAACTGTCCGGCTTCCTTTTCTGTCATGTCCTGAATCGCCCTGTAATCCTGTTCTCTGATTTTGAAATTCTTATTTGCCATTTGCTTTCTCCTTTTTTGTTTTCAAATTCCAACCAGTCCCCAAATTTTACTTACCAGATTCACATACCATCTCCTGTCCGAGATATAATCCAAATCGCAGCTTCCAGTCGATTCCCGTTTATATCCCATTGCGTACAGGAAATTGTGCAACTTATATTCTCCGTACAAGTCCGTAACAGCGCGCTCAATTTTATATCCATGCGCCTGCGCATAGTTACGGATAAACATTATAATTTCCATGATTTGTTCTTTTCCATTCCATAGAAAAGATTGTTCGACCCTGACGCTGTTTTCACCGAACCGTAGCGTTACCGTCTCGCAATTATTCAGTTTTAGCTGTACCGCCGAACTGTCATCGTAATATGTAAAATTCGTACCGATTGCATTGATTGCCCTATTATTTTCCGCTGTATTGACCCAACCGACTATTCCTATGATGCCAACCAAAATGTTGAATACCGTCAATGCGATGGCAACACCGATCGTTCGCCTTGATTTTTTTATTTCATTCGGACCTCCCGCCAATATCATTTGTCTTTACCGTAAATTTGTCCGTTTCGTTTCCCCAGCAGTCCCAACCGGATACTGTCTGCCGCGCAAACAATTCTATCCTCGGCAAATCCCCGAACAACTGTACGATGCGCGACCGTATTTCGTCCGGCTTCTTGCTATGTTCCTCAATATGCGAAACAATAACAGACGAAACGGAATGACTTTTGCGTTCCAATATTTTACCTTTTGTCGCAAGCAAACAAAACTCTGGATTCGCTCTGGTATAATATCCGAGCCCGGTAAATAGCTTGTCGCTCTTTCTGCATTGCTTAATCCATGTAAATCCGACCGTCTTATAGGTGAATCCCCACGCCGCTATCAGTTCAAACGCTTCTATCAGACATGGGGCGGTCGCCCATAAAAACAATACACTGTTCTTTGCGCTTATCCGTGGCACGGGTAACTTCTGTATCTCATGTTTCGGCATCGTTCGGTAATGTTGTTCCGCACCCCTGCCCTTGCCCTTATCCGAATAAGTGCAAAAACTCCACGGCGGATCGGCATAAATAATACTGTACTTCTTATTTGTTGTATAAATATCTGTCAATCTTCTCTTGCTTTATCCTCTCTTCTGCGATTTTGAAGTATTCTTCATTCAGTTCATACCCGATATAATGCCGCCCCGAACGAATACAGGCAACGGCACAACTGCCGCTGCCCATACAGTTATCCAATACGGTTCCCCCCGCATTGGTATATGTCCGTATAAGGTATTCCAAGAGTGCAACCGGCTTTTCCGTCGGATGCACAGCCTTGCTCGGATGCGGCTTTGCATACCGCAATATGCTTATCGGGTCCTTCTCCGTGCTTCCCGCCCGCGTATCCTCTGTCTGTCGGAATTTTCCGTAATTATGATTCGGATGCTCCTTTTTCAGATACGCTTTCCTTTTCCCGTGCAATGGTTCCCCTTTTGTAAACTGCGGATTGAATGTCGGCAAACGGTCATAGAATACTGCTATCTGTTCATGCCTGCGAAGCGGCATTCGATTCGCGTTGAGAAATCCCGTCGTCAATACTTTGTCCCATACCAAGTCATAGCGATACCATTCACGATTGCTCTCGACAAGTTCAATAAAAAACTTGCCCTGACCGAATAACATTATTGCGCCGTTCCTTTTTACAATTCGCTTATACTGATTCCACAGCAGTGCCAACGGTATAGGGCTGTCGCGCGGATTCTGCGTCACGCCGTAGGGAAGATCGCAAAGCACCATGTCGATGCTGCCATCCGGGAGTTCTTTCATCAGTTCCAAACAATCGCCATGCTTTATATAGTCTTTCTCGATATTCTTCCTCCTTTCATGACTTTGCGTTCAATCCAAAGTGCGATTTATTCCCTGTACTCATACTTGCTGCAGCAATCTGCGCACGCTTCTGTTCAACCAATCCGTTCGCCTCTTTCGCCATTTTTTCGTAATAATCATTCGGGCGCTGCGGATCGTATTGCCCGGAAGATTTGAATACACGCAAAAGCTGTTCTTCTCCGTCCGCATACAGACCAATACGCAGCATAAGCGCGTATTCGTCCAGTTCCTTTGTTCGTTTCACGGATTCGCCGTTATACAATCTCTTAAAAGTTTCACCGTCTTTCGACCGTTCTGCCTGTTCGATCAAGTCCCTGTCAACCATTCGCATGTAACTTTCCTCGCTGATTACGCGCGCTTTCGGCTTGGCCTCTTCTATATATTCTTCTGCTGCTATCGCCGCCGCAGCACTCGGCAGCATATATACTTTCGACGGCTCCTCTTCAACCGGATCGCTTTGTACCGCAGACCCTTTATCTTCGCTCTCCGCACGAGATAGGCTTATGACTTCCAACTCATCCATACTCACTTCTTTGAACCGCTTGTCCGCCCAATGCGGCAACATCTGCATCTGTTCAAACTCTTTCATCAGGCTTTCGCGGTCGGAGTGCGCTCCGAGAGCAACAGTTCTGGTCTGCCCGTATCCTGACGCCATTTTTACTCGGTACACCGTCTCCCCGTTTTCGTTTTCATCCTCCGTTATCGCATATGGTTCGACTTCTTTATTCATTTCTGATTCTTTTTTCTGAACGTACTTTGAAATTTTCTCCGCATCTGCGATTGCCGTAAATAAGACATTGGGATTATTTTTTATGGCGCTCTGCCAATTTTCGATATACGCACTGTTATTGCGCACATCCCCCTCATTGACGGAAATCTCAAAGTCCTGTTCCATAAACAGCGATGCGATCTCCGCACGCAACTCTTCCAATGCGTAACTTTCGCTCCCGAATCCACCCGACAAATCTCGGTGCAGACGCTTCTCATGTCCTGTGGAATGACCAAGTTCATGCAATGCCGTAGAATAGAACTCCTGTAGCGAATAAAAATCCTGACGAGGCGGAAGATGTATTTCGTCTGTTTTCGGGCTGTAAAACGCCTGACCTCCGCCATAAAGGATTTTTGCTTCATTTTCGCTCCAAAAAGACAGGAACTTATCTGTCCGCTGCGATTTTGCGCTTTCGTCCGTCACTATTTGTTCTTTTGCGGGAATACCGTCAATGAGATCGCCGTTAAATACCGTATAGTATTTGCGGATAGGATATACATTTTCTTCCATATATTCCTGTCGCTCGTCAAAGCTCATCCCATCCAGCACGCGACGGTCAAACTTCTTTTTCGTTTCCCTGTCCCATAGGTCGAAAAACTCAACCGATACGCCCGTTTTTTTGCCGAGGCTGTGTCCCTCTGCATCTGTCTTAAAACTCCAATCCCGTTCTTTCATCTGATTGAACGTGAGCCAGCGATTATCGCTGTAACCGCGAAGCATAGATACAAAAGTCAGGAACATATTGTTGACCCCGCGGTATTTCTTACCTGTTACGGCATTCTCTGGCGCACCGCCCGTCCGCCAGCCCTGTTTCCACAGCCCCGCGCCGTTGTCGAGATTTTGCAGAATCATATCGACCAGCATCTTCCGCTGCGGCGTTAATTTATCGTATAACTCCCCGCGTTCCGTCGTTCTTTTCTCGCTCAATGCGCAGTTTCACCTCCTCTTGCAGTGCGGGCATCTCATTCTCCGAAACGTATCCCGCCTCGTCTGTTTCGTATAACTCCTCAAATGAATATCCTTGCGGTAAAAACAGCTCAATCCCCTTCAAGGATTTCTTCCTCATACGCTTCTTCTCCTTTATGTAAGCGACAGCCGAACAGATAATTGTCTGTATCCCGCGCGAGTCTCTCGCAAATCTTCAATACGATGTCCTCATATGAGATTTTCTCGTAAACGGTGCCATTAAATAGCGCCTTGATGATATGCGCGTATTCCGATACGATCCCGACAATATGCGGGCGAAGCGTCGCATAGTATTCCTCATCGCTCTCTTCTTCGATTTCTTCGTCCGGTACTCCCGCCCACTTTTTCTCATACTGATCGTCCAAATAACTCTCATAGTCGATCTCTGCACCCCAGCGAATATCATCAAACCAATCGTCGATAAATTCGCCTCTGTCCATTTGTATTCTCGTTACGATCCCGCTTGCCGCCTCTGTCGCAAAATTGCAGGCACGGATAAATCCTTTCCCCTCGTCCGTCTCCAAAAATTCCTGCCAAGCGGACTTTGGAATGCCGAAGAACCCCTCATGGCCGAACATATCTTCCAAGCGCGTTACAGGTTTTTCCTTATTACCCGAATTCAAAAGGAATACAGGCAGTCCTTTCTCAAACAACTGTTTCGCGCGTAAAAAACGCAAGAGATATATTCCGTCTTTGTTGTACCCGAAGTTTTCCCGCTCATTGTTAAGGACAAAGTAATCAGGCAACACCTCATAGTCGTCCATTTCCTCTGCTACATCTTTCATGTTTTGCATTTCCATTTTTCCCTCCGAAAAATTATTTGATGGTTACTTTTGTGATACTCGTTTTTCAGGAATTTGGCAGCGGCATTTGCCGCTGCCATTCCTTTTTAATGTTTACTTACTGTTCCCGCTTGAATTTTTTGCCGCAGGAGGTTTCGACGGCTTATTTGTCCTCTTCGGTTCGTAGCGGCTTGAATTTTCCCGTACCGCTTTCAATGCCGTGTGCTCATAGTATTCCGGCGATTTATCCGGACGGTATAATCCGCTTGTCGCAAAGATGCGCAACATCTGGTCTTTATCCCCGTTACACCAAAAAGCCAACCGCGTCATGAGCGCCATGTCCGAATTGGAATGATTATTCTGCAAATCCTTTCCGTCATACAATGCCTTGAAAGTATCGCCGTGCCTCGCCACACTTGCGCGCTCGATCACGTCGCGGTCAGACATCGAAGATAACCCCTCAATACCTTTTCCCGCGCCGCTGTATGTTTTGTGCTTACTGAATCGCTTTAACAGTAAATCTTTGACTGGAAGCGAATCGAGGTTCTGAAGCTCCTTCCTTTTTTCCCCGAATGCGTCGCCCGTTACCGTCATAAACTTGCCGCGCTCGTAAAACTCCATATCTCCGGCGTCCGAGAACACCTGTAAGCCCAGTCCGTCCGTCTTACCAAAGATATGCAACCCTTCTCGGCTGACCGAAACTTCACGATATGTATTCCCGCATGCGTTCCATACCGCCTTTGCGGTATCCGACATCTCCCTTTTCGCATTGAAACAATGGTCTATGTCGATGCTGCAAATCTTATCTTTTCCGTCCAAAGCATATGCGAGAGATACGCAGCCGTTTTCATGCGCATATTTACACGCCGTATCGAAGTCCGACCATGTGGACGGATCGAGCGGGCTTGCCGCCTCACCCGTCTTTGCGTCTTTCGGAAGTTTGACAAGCTTATCCTTCTTCTCGTCTCGGAACACCTTGACCGCAACCCAATTCGGGCGCGAAAGCATTTCTTCCGGAATGTTCTTGCGGAGCAATTTTTCCTGTTCCTTGAATACATCCTCCTTTTCCGCACTCGGCTTTTTCAATCCGCCGCTGAAATCTTCTTCTTTTGCTCTGTCCATAATCTCTTTTAACGCCTGTGCCGTAAGTGTTGTCTGCCTGTCGTTCTTTTTATCTCTCAGGTACACCGTAAAATCTTCCGAAAGTCCGGCATGTATCTCTTTTCCAGCATACGAAAGTTGATTGTTGAAAAGATAAAAACAGTACCCTGCATACTCGCCTGTTTCCGGCATTTTGAAAAGCGTCTGCTCTTTATACTCCGCAATTTTCGCCGTCGCGGGGATAACCGTCCTGACCTGTGGTTTCTTATCCGATTCGGAAGGAACACGGGCATAATCTTCGCTATTTGTGCTGTCGCACTCGGTATAAAGGTCATATGCCGTAATCAGCGTTTCATCTTCCGTCTTACGGTTTTTAAGCGTTACGTTAAATTCTTCCGGCAGAGTAATGAGAATGTTTCCGCTTTCGCCGCGCTTGTCCTCCTCCACAAATACATTCGGGATATAATACCTGTACCCTGCAAAATTGCTCTTTTCAGGCATAGCGAACAGCGACGATTTTTCATATGTGCCGTGCAGCGCTTCCTGCGGTACGGAAATTGCGTACCATGATGTGTCGTCTGCACGCTCGTGCCGTTCATAATCCGCGTTCGTCGTCCCGCTGATGTACTCTACAAACTCTGCCGCCGTGAAAACTGCTTCGTCCCCGTCTCTGTTTTTGATTACAATTTCCTTGTCCGCAGGAAAAACAAGCTCATAGCACAGTTCGTGTCCGTCGCTCTCCAGATCTACAAGCTGTCTGCTGTCTTTGACTCGGTTGTTGAATACGTTGTAGGTATATTCTTCATATTCACCGTTCGGCATACGGAAAAACGAATGCCTGTCATATCTGCGGATGAGAGCATCGCGAGATACCTTTGCCGTCAACCACTTGGGCTTATCTTGGGGCTGCGCCCTGTAATTCTTTTCGATAAATTCCTGCGCCGTATCAAACGCGGAAAAATCATATCTGCCCTGCGCCCATGTCCCGTCGTTGACGTTGTACCCGATCGCAACTACAAAATCATCTTTCCTTTTCACGATGGCGATGTCATGCCCGTACTTGTCTCGCTCGATATGTACCACGGGCAGACCGCGCGCTGTTTTTGTTCTGTATTTCTCTTCCTGCACTTCTTCTCCTTTTTCTTTGTCCCGCAAAATTTTATTGCTCATTGCTTGTTCCGCCACATCAGGCGCTTTCGTCTCTTCCGGTGCATGCTCGGTAAGGTATTCCTGCAAATCATTCACGTCGTTTTCCTTATGGACTTTCTCTGCTTTCCGCACGCGGTTGATAAACCCGTCCAGCACGGCGGGATGCGACGTTACCTCGAACTGATAGCGATGCTCCTTTTCTTCCGTAATCGTAACGGCTTTTGCCCATTCCTTTGTTTCGGGCGAGAATCGCCCGTCCCAATCGTTATCCTGTACCGTATTCGCGAGAACGTACTTTATCCGATCCATTCCGAACTGCTCGATAAGGTCGTTTTCAAAGTCTTTATTCAAATGCGCCCCGTCGAAATTTTTTCGGATCGCTTCTTCGATTGCGTGCTTGCACTCTATATTTGCGCGCAGCGAATACCTGTACAGTTCTTGCTCGCCGTTCGCCATTGCATATTCTATTGTCCCGCCATATAGCGGCACACCCTCTGTAAACGCTTTCTGCATCTTCCACCTCTCATCGATATAGTCTTTTGTAAGTCCTGCCATCTGTTCCCAGTCCTCGAAATTGACTTGACCGGTCGTACCCATATAATTGGAAAATACTCGATCTGTCACGTCTGCGCCGTCCCTCATCAGCACGGCATAGTCCTCTGGCTCCAGCAAATACTCCGAGTCACCCATAAATTCCGCAAATGCAGAAAAGAACCGTTCGGCATAATCCGAATACGCTTCTCTGTTCAGGCTCCTCTCACGGCGCAGGTTTTCTAAAGCCTTCTTTGCGTTTTCCGTGACCGCTCTGACATTTTCTTTGTGCCGGCTCACTTCTTCCGCTGCTTTACGCATCTCATGCTTGGCGGTTTCTGCAGTGCCGTACAACGCCGAATCGGGTATATCCCTGTCCGTTTTGATGAACGTGATTTTATACTCCCGCATCTTCTCATCCGACAGCATACACATCGGTGCCGCTATGACATATCCTTCGGACTTTTCCTTTATATCCGCAAGAGTATTCTGTGAAAGACCTTCGGGCAGGAAATAATACGCCGTACCGTCAGCACCTTTGCCGTAATACCTCGGTTGCTTTGCCTCACGCAAAATTTCGGGATAATATTTTCCCGCGTATTGCTCGATAATCTCCTGACGTTCACGGTAAGTATGCAATGCAAGATCACCATTCTGCTCATAGAACTCGCAAAGGCGTAGCATGACATTTTCACTGTCTTGTTCCAGCGCCATAAAATACGCATACGGCAGCGTGTCCGTATATTGCAGATACTCGTGCATGTTCCGATAGAAAAGGTTTCTGCCCAGATTGTTCGCATAGTCCGGATTTTCCTTTTTATATTCTTCATACAACACATCCGCGTTCTTCCGCACTATAGCCGCGTAGTCTTTGTCCTCCGCTTTCGGCTTTTCCGGAACGGTGTTTTCCACATAGTATTCGATGAGCACAGTGGTCTCTACACCGTTATTCAAATTGTGCGATACCCCGTCCCAATCGTAATCATACAGCCGGGCGAGAATATTTCCCGTGTCCTTTGAAAGTCTTTCGATCTGCGCATCGCCGAGCAAATTTCCTCCGCCCTTTGCAAAGTAGTCTGCGATTGCTTGGTAAAACCTCTGCTTATACGGCAGCTCATCTTCCGAACCCTTTTCAAATTCGGCATACTCCGCAAGCACGCTGCCGCGGATGCGTTGGTATAAGTCCATGCTATCTCTTGCACGTTCTGCCGTAAGTTTATCCACGATCTCCTGCATTTTCCCGATAACCGCATCCCCGTCCGATAGATCTGCTTCTTGAATTTCCTTGCCGAGTTCGAGATATACGACCGACCTTGACCGCAGCGCCTCGGCTGTAAATGCCGAAGATTCGGCAGCTATAACAAATGTGTCCGCACCTTTGCTTTGTTCCAGAATTTCTTTGAACGTCTGCTCGTTTAATTCGCCCGTTATGCTCGCATACGCCATGTTTTCCGTGTCTTTGCCATAGTATCGGACGTTCTCCTTGTCGCACTGATTCAGATAGCTTTTCAGTTCTTCCGGCTCTATGTGATTGAGCATGGCTGCTTCAATGCTCTCCTCGTCCCAGCCGTAATCAAACGGTATTTTCACGTTCAGCCAATAGGCATATTCCTGCACGGCTTGCCCGATAAACGGCTTCATATCATCGGCGGTAGGAGGTTTCATATGCAGAATGTAACGGTCTATCTCGTTCTTTTCTTGAAACAGTTTATCCGACAGCGGATCGACGACACGCGCATCTACATTGCCCATATCATCATTCAGCGCTCTCATCGCCGCGTTTACAGCGACAGATACCGTCCCGTAATACGTCCGCGCTTTCTCTGTTTTCAGAAACTCCTGCCAATCCTCAATTTTAACTCCGAACATCCCGCCGAACGTATCGATCTCGCCCGCGTTCTTTGTCTGCTCCGCCGTGTTGTTTTGATACAGCTTATATACGGGAAGAAAGAACCGCTCCACAAGGTATTTCGCCGCTCGTTCCCGCAGCGGCAGCATTCCTTCGCGCTTGTATCCGTATTCTTTCATCTCATCGTCGCTTATCCAATAGTCAGGTCGAACCGCTGCGGGAGTAAGCACTGACGCTATATCTTTGAATACTTCCGGATCGCTTGCAAGCATTTCTTTATACGCTTCCCGCTCTTTGGTTTGGTATGCCTGCAGTTCGGACAGCGGTATTTCATAGAACGGTCTTTTCAGGATTGTGCGCCAGCCTTCCAGATCGTGCTCCGCATCGGCTTTGTCCACATACTCGGAGGTTACAAGTTCTCTATAAGCATCCAAGTAATACAGCGCATAGGAGTCGCCGCGATCTTCTCGGAAATAGTACACGGGCCGATTCCGCAATCCCTCGCGCTCTGCTCCGAACTGTTCCTCCGTCATCTCTTTCAGCGTATCGGGAAGATACTCCGCTATCGCGTCCTCAACATCAAAATAAGTCATCCCGTCCGGAAGTTCTTTTCCGAACTTTGCGGCATATTCTTTCACGAGTCCCGGCACATACAGTCTCATCACTTCTTCTCCCGGCTCGTGTGCTCTGTCAAGGAATGCGTCCAGTGTGCGTTCTTCTTTTTCAAGCGTTTCGAGAATATTCCCGTAGTCGCGTTCATCCGACTGCGAAAATACTTCCAGACCCGCTTTCAACGCCGCTTGCGCCACTGTCTTTCGTGCAAACAGATATTCCGAACCGCGTTCCGTCTGCGTAAATCTGCGCCATTCGTCCTTATCCACTCCGTACAGCCGACCGCAGGTGATTTCTGTTATGTCAACCTGTTCCTTTGCGTTATTCTCGCCGAGTGCATACACCGTTACGCCGAGGTTACACAGTTGCTGTGCCCTACGCCGCGTAAGCGGATAAACTGAAACATCCCTAAAACCGTATTGCGACATATACTCATAACTGATTCCGTATTCGGGCTGAATATAGAACCGATGCCACGACATCTCGATAAGTGCCTGCATATGCGGCAATTCTATTCCGTTCTCTACCGAACGGCGACACTCGCCGATCGTATCGTACCCTTCCGTGCCCTTTTTCAGTTCGCTGTAGCCGATTGCCGTATATGTAAAATATTTCTTCTCTTCCCCGTCCCATATGGGGATATAGAAAACAAAATTATCCGGAAGGTAGTCCGACATAGATTTCATATCCGACATGAGTTTCTCATATTGCGCTTCCCGCATACCCTCACGCTGCAATCTGCGCACCATTTCCCAGCGGAACGCTTCACCGTGCTTGTTCCAATCCGGGTTTTCTTCCAGATAGGGAGTCTGCAACACAATTCGGCTCATGTACTCTGCCATGATCCCGTCCACATACGGCTGCATTGCACCCACAGGCGGCGTTCCGTTTTCTTCCAAATAGGAATACAGCACACCCTCCTCGGCATCCAAAATCGCTTCCGCACCTATGGTAAACGGCTTTTTCTTTATTTCCCCAGAATTACTATCCCTGCGCACGGCAATCAATGCCGCATCGGCGACAAAGAATCTCGCACACAGATATGCGGCGGCTCTGTCCGAATCGATAAATTCTTTCCAATCAGCCTCTTTGATGCCTAAACGCCAACTGCCCATCAGCAGATTTTCGTTCGTGCCGATCTGTCGCTCGCTTCCGTCCGGCTCGATATTATATACGGACAAAAGCCCGCGCAACACCTCCGCCGTTTCGCGGCGAACACCATACATTCCGTCTTTTACCCTCGGCGCGGATACAGAACCGTCCTTCTCAAAAGTGTAATCGGGCAAAATATAAACATCTTCCTCGGCAATGTTTCCTTCTATTCTTTTGTCGTGCTTCGCCGTACTCTTGAACACCTCCCTGTCCTGCGAGATATATTCCTCGCGTTTTATTTTCAGATCGTCTGCGATTTCTTTCAGTCGCTCATACGGCACCTCCTCGAACCGCAATCCGGAATTTGCTGAAAGCATATCGCTGATGTATTTGTCTTTCTTCTCTTCCGTCTGAAACTTGATATACGTCACTTCCGTGTCATAAATATCAATGCCGCACAGCCGCCATTCCCCGTCCTTTTCCACAACCGAATAGTACGTCTTTTCCGGTTTCAGTGCTTCCGCTTCCGCCGCGGCGATTTGTTCTGCATCCTCGCTGAATTGTTCGGGGAGATTGCGGGCAATCGCTCTTGCAAAGTCCTCATACCACCAACCGTAGTAGCGCAGTTTTCCGTTCCCGTCCAACATCGAGGCATATTCCCTGCAAAGGCCGTACAAATACGGCTTTACAGCTTCGTCCGAAGGCACGGGCTGTCCGTTAAAGAAATTCTCTAAATCTTTTTTCTCCTCATAGAAAACTTCCGCGTAACTGTCGGCATAATATCCAACGGTATCGAGGTCTTTTTCGACAACCTCCTCCGCTGCTTTGACCGTCAACAGCCGGGCATACAGATAGGCTTTCCCCTCGTCCGTTCTCGTGAAGGCATACCATTCCGGTCGCCCGATACAAAAACCTTTTTCAGTATCGTCCAATATGCTTTGCTCGGTTACGGAAATGTATTCCGCTTCGCTGTTGACACGGCAAACCGGCAAGCCCAGATTAAACAGCTGCTGCGCCTTGCGTTTGGATAAAGGATAATACTGACCGTTCTCTGATACCCTCACGAAATAATCCGGGTAAATTTTGCAGCGCATACGCGAGATTTCGGCAAGTTCCTCCATGTCCGCCAATTCTACGCCCCGCGGAGCGGCGGCACGGCAGCTTTGTTCATCGTCATACGCCTGCGACGGAACTAATATTTCATACCCGCCTATCGTGCGGTACCGGTACTTGTCCGTCTTTTCGTTGTGCTCAATCACATAGCAAGGTACATCGCCGTGCTGTTCCAGATATTCCCTGTTTTCCTTGAACAGTTCTTCTTTTGCCGCCATGCTGTTTTGCTCGGACAGAATTTCCGGCATTCCGATTCGGGCAATGATTTCCGACTTGATTTCTGCGGAGGTTTTCCCCTGTATATCTGTTCTATACACTCCTTCGATCCGTTCAACGTATTCGTTGACGATATTCTCTGCATACGGCTGCATTTCTTCCGGCAGAGGAAGCCACTTGTCCTTGAAGTAGTTTGACAGCACGACATTTTCCGCTTTGAGCCGCGAGGCGAACTCATCGTGTCCGTCTGTTTCGCGCTCGTCCGTTTCCGCATATTCTTTCCCGACCATTTTCATGACCGCCGTCGATGCGAACAATCTCGCCGCCAGATACGCTTTGCCGTTCTCGCTCTCGATAAATCGTTTCCAGTCCGAACGCTCGATCCCGAATAAACCGTCGTGCTCCTCTATTTCGCCTTCGCTCGCAATATACCCTTCCGAGTCATCTTCATACAGTCGCAGGCAGTTTTGAAAATTATTTTGCATGACAGGTTTTGTCAGCGGCAGAACGCCGTTCCACAGATAGCCGTACTCGTGCATTTCTTCCTGTGTTATAAAGTAGTCGGGCAGGATCGGCACCTGTATTTTCGCCTCGGCACCCATATTGGATGCGTATTCCTGCAACTCATCCAAACCAACCTCGACACGCTCCCATTCCTGCGGTTCATCGCCAAATATCTGTGCTGCTTCCCGCGCTTCGTCCGCCGTTGCATACAGTTCGCCGACCGGATTTACCCTGCAAGAGTCGTCAATCATATAAAGGCTGTACTTCTTATCCTCCGGAACGACGGAATAATAGACTTTATCTTCCTCTTCCGCCTCAATTTCCGGTTCTTTCTCGTTTTCCGCGATTGCTCTTGCTTCTTCCTCTGTTTCCAAGAAGTCCGTGTCTCTTCCGATTTCCTTTTCCGGCTCCACGATCTTAAACCTTCTGTTCTCATCGGCAAGATCGTTTACCATTGCGTCAAGGTCGTCATAAGTCAGCATCGCCACGGTGCGCTTTTTTCCGTCCAGCTCCTTTTCATACGTCGCCGCGCCGTAAATCAGTGCTGCTATGTTTGCGTCGTCCCCGACCGTCTCATAGAAGTCACCGTTTTTCAAAAAGATCACTGCGTCCAACATCTTTGCCTTTTGCTCCGTGTATAAGGCATACAATTTTTCCGTCATCCGCTTATGCGGGCGCGAGGCGGGTTTCGTTCTTTCCGGCTCCTTTTCCGGCAATGCCATATAGTTTACCTCCTCATTGTCGCTTTCTTCCTCGGTATCAATCACCACCTCTTCGCGCTTGTTCAGGTCGAGTTCCGCATTGATTTCCGAAAGCTCTTTCGTGATTTCTTCGATCTTCCCCTTATGCTCGAACGGCTTTTTCAACTCTATTTCCGCAACCGCGAGGTCGCGCTTGAGCTGTTCCAGCTTTGCGGAATATCTTCCCTTCCTTTCGGGAAAATCGCGCATAAAGTTGTCCAGTCTCGCTATTAGCCCCAATTCACTGTCGCCGATCTCCATACCGTAACTGCCGTGATGCGTAAGCGCAACGCTGCGAGTTTCTGTGAAAGCGGTGGGCGGATTCAGACTGATACGGAAACCGCCGTATTCCGCGACGGGAGTATCATACTTGTTGGAGCGCAATGCTTCCACAAGCGCCGCCGCGCCCTCCTTTTTGTCTGTATACACTTTCCCAAGAACATTGATGGAAAATACGTCGGGATTATATTTCCCGCGCATATGCTCCTCGTCCTCTTGCGCGTATTTCAGCAGTTGTTCCTGTGTACGGATCTGCGTAGGCAAGTCCTTTATCGTCTTATCCTGTAAGGCGTACAAGTTCTTTTTATACTGCCCTTCCAGAACGCGCAAACGGGTGAGTTCCGTTTCCAGCTCCATCTTCCGCTTGATTTTCGGGTTCGCCGCCGTAATAGCCTTTATCTCGGCATAACTCAATGTCGTTTCGTCGATGTCCTCCGCCTCGCGCGCCGTGACGCTCCCGTTTTCGATCTGACTGATGAACCGCTGCTTATTTTCGAGTATCTGATAACAGTAGCTGTCCAGCGTCCGTTTCGTGACATAAGTGAATATTTTGACTTCCTCGTTTGTATTGCCCTGCCGGATGCCCCTGCCGTCTCTCTGCTGCAAGTCGCGCGGACGGTACGGCGCATCCAAATGATGCAACGCGGCAAGGCGCTTCTGTACGTTCGTTCCCGCCCCGCACTTCTCCGTACTGCCGATAAGAATACGGATTTTGCCCTCGTTCATCTTGTCGAACAACGTCTGCTTCTCCTTATCCGTCTTTGCGTCGTGGATAAATGCGATCTCTTCCGCGGGGATACCGCGTTCGATGAGTTTGTGTTTCAAATCGTTATACACGTCGAAATCTTTACCGTACTCATATTCCTCATACGGCTTTTTCGGCGTGGACATATCGCAGAAAATGAGCTGCGTGCAACGGATCGCGGTCGTGTCTTCGTACACTTTTGCGGCGTTGTCCGCACACTCGTCCAGCTTGCCGCTTCCCTCGTCTTTCAGGAACGGATCGAAACACCGCACGTCGAGCGCAAGTTTCTTTCCGTCCGACGTGACCTTCAACATGTTATCTTCGTGCGGATTGACGCTCCCGCCGTATATCGCTTCCGCGCGCTTTGCAATTTCCTCTGCAATCTGCACCGTCTGCTCGCTCGGCTCCAGCGTTACAGTAATGCGCTCCGCTTCCGGAACGTCCAGTTTGACCATATCCGCCGTCTGCACATCCGCAAAACTGCGGTATAAGGTCATAAGCTCAGGCAGATTAGTGAACTTGGCAAACCTTGTCCGCGCGCGATACCCCTGCCCGCTCGGCGCCATTTCCAAAGCTGTCACCGTTTCGCCGAAGTCTGCTGCCCAACCGTCGAAATAGTTGATGCCCAGCTCTTCCAACGTGTTCTTCTGCAAATATGTCTGCATGACGTACATCTCCGCCATACTGTTCGATATAGGCGTCCCCGTAGCAAACACGACGCCTTTATCCCCGCCGTGAAGTTCGTTGATATACTCGATCTTCATCTGCATGTCGCTCGCACGAGCGCTCGCCGCGTTCGAGATACCCGACACGTTGTTCATCTTCGTATAGAGGAACCTGTTTTTATAAGCGTCCGCTTCGTCCACAAACAGATAGTCAACGCCCAAATTTTCAAAGATGAGCACATCATCTTTCTTGCTCGAATCGGTCAGTTTTTTGAGTATCGCTTCACGGCCTTTCTTGATGCGCTCCAAGTTCTTGACCGCCACGCGCGTTCCGGTCTTTTCCTCCATTTCATCGATCGCCGCCTCGATTTTTGCGATTTCTTCCCGCATCATGCGTTCCTGTCGTGCTTGCGATACAGGTATCTTTGCAAAACTGCTCTGCGCAATAATGACCGAATCCCAGTCGCCCATTGCGACCTTTGAAACGAACTGTTTGCGCTTATTCTTCTCTAAATCTTCCTTACCGGCAATGAGTATCTTCGCCGTGGGATACAGCGTCCGAAACTCGTTCGCCATCTGCTGCACGAGATGGTTCGGGACTACGATCATGGGCTTTTTCGCCAGACCGTACTGCCGCAGTTTCATCGCGGACGCCGCCATCGTGAAACTCTTGCCGCTTCCGACGACATGGTGCAATAATGTACTGTTGCCCGTACCCGCGATACGCGCCACCGCGTTCTTCTGATGCGGGCGGAGCTCGATTGCAGGGTTCATGCCGGGGAATTTCAGATAGCTCCCGTCATAGCTTGGCAATCGGATCTGATTGAACAAACTGTTATACGTTTCTTCCAGATCTTCCCTGCGCTTCGGGTCGGCATAGATCCAGTCCGCGAACGCTTCTTTGATTTTATTCTGCTTTTCGCGCGCCGCTATCGTTTCCGCCTGGTTGAGTACCTGCTTTTCCTTTCCGTCCTCCAATACCGTATCGTGAATGGTCGTCGCGCGCTGGTTCAGACAGTCCTCAAACAGACGGAACGCGTTTGCCCGGCTCGTGCCGTATTTCTCCGTTGCGTTCATGCCCGCGTTCTTGCGGACGTGTTCCGCACGCTCAACCTTCCAAGAACTGTCGAACGCATTGTAGCGTACTTGCAGGCCGTCCTTATAAAACCGATAAATATCCAGCAGCTCCATTAGAAACTGTTTGTAATATTCGGGTTTTACCCAGCTCGCGCCGATGCGCACGGAAATCTCGTCCGCTTTCAGCGGTTCCGGCTGCACCTTTTCGAGTGCCGCAACGTTACGCGCATACGCCGTGTCCTCCGCCGCGAAGTGCCGAGCAATGCGAAGTTTTTCCACCACCTTGCCCGAAAGATATTCCTCCGCAGTCTGATAGCCCGAATACTTATCTCCCTCTTTGACCGATGCGGGGTCGCGGTAAACCGTATCGCCGAGTTCGGAAAGCACCGTATCGAAGTCCTTGCCCGTAAGTTCCTCGATGTACGCTATATCCACTCCGCCGCGTTCGTTGCGGCAAATCTGCAAAGCTTCCAAAGCATCGTTTGTATGCGCAGGCACGGAATACGGGCGGATCGTCCGTTTCGTGAACACGTCCGCCTTCGTAGCCCTCGTCTTGTCCTCCGATAACACCTCGCAGGCGAATAACAATGCCGCATCCCCGTCCTCGCGGAACAAGCGCATGTTCGTCTGGCCGTTGATATACCCGTACTTTCGCACGAAACGGTCATAGTCCGCGTTCAGTTTCCATTGTGCGCGCCGCAGCTCCTCGTCCGTACAGCCTCTCGTCTGTATATCCAACACAAGCCGAAGTTCGTCGCGCAGAGCGATCATTCCCGCGATTCGTTCGTATGCGTCCTTCGGAAAAGCGGGCAACTCCTGTTTTACCAATTGTTCTCCGACACGCATATACAGCTTACCGTTTACTGCGGTATAACACATGGGGCGAATATCGAAAACGTCCGTGCTTTTCTGCTCTTCTGTTTCTTCCGGCGCTCGGTCAGGGTTTTCGTAGATATTTTCAGGCAAGTTTGCTATCGCCGCAGCAATCGCTTCGCCCAAATTCCTGCTGTCCGGCTTGACCGTAAGTCCCTCCGCACCGTACAGTCCCGTTTCCTTTGCAAACGTGCCAAGCACCATTTCGGGATGATGGATAAAGTAGTTGTTGACCTCGAATCCGTCCTCCGTCTTACCGGTATCCAGCCATTCGATATTGCTCGTATCGCTTATCTTTTCCTCGCGCTTCTGAAAGAACAGTATATCCGTGACAGCTTCGGTGTTCGCCGTCTGCTTGAAAGCATTGTTCGGGAGCCTGATCGCGCCGAGAAGTTCCGCGCGCTCCGCCATGTATTTCCTTGCCGTAGGGTTGAGTTTGTCGAGCGTGCCTTTGCTCGTTACCACCGCAACAATGCCGTTCGGCTTTACCTTGTCGATGCTCTTTGCGATAAAGTAATCGTGGATAAGGAATTTCTGGCGCAAGTATTCGCTGTCATACACGCCGTAGCCGCCGAACGGAACGTTGCTCACGACCAGATCAAAGTAGTCGTCCGGGAAGCTCGTCTCCTCAAAGCCTTTGATCTGCACTTTCGACTGCGGATACAGTTTCGCCGCAATCTTGCCCGTCACTTCGTCTAACTCTACGCCGTACAGTTTTGCGCCGTCCGCGATCTCCTGCGGCATGTAACCGAAGAAGTTGCCCGTGCCCATTGCCGGTTCCAAGATAAGATTGTTGCCCTTGACCCCGAAACGCTCTAATGCCGCATAGATACCGCCGATCACTTCCCTGCTCGTATAATGCGCGTTTAAGACGCTACCCTTTGCCTTTTCGTACTGCTCTGTCGTGAGTAATTCTTTCAGTTCTGCATATTCCTTTGACCACTGCTCATTCGTTTCGTCAAAGGCTTGCGGCAGACCGCCCCAACCGACATATTTGGCGAGAACTTTTCGCTCGCCTTCCGTTGCTTCGCGTTTCTCGCGATAAAGCCTGTTCATAAGCCGTATCGCTTCCGTGTTCCCTTTGAAACGCGCTTTTGCACCGCACAGTTCGCTTTGATTCAATACTGTGTTCAGGTCGGTATTTTTCGCTTCGACGGAAGTATAGAGTGCCTGCTGATAGGCTTCCCAATAGTTCGGATACCACGTTGCAATGCTTTCGTTTACCGCATCGTTCCATTGTTTGAGCTTTTCTTCCTGTTCCGCCTCTGTCAGGTCGTCAAAGCGAATGTATTTATGCTTTGCGTCGGGAGCAGTTGACTCGTATATCTGCCGCGTAAAATATTTATTTGTTTTGTCCAATATCCCCTTGTCGTACAATTCACGGAGAGGGATGCTTTCGGCGGCATCCTCTTCATAGCAATAGTAGCTGCCGTCTATGAACCCTGTTTCGAGCGCTTCCGGCGACAGAATATTTGGAGCGAGTACAATATCTATCATGATCCCGCCGTGTCCCGGTGTCGAGACCGAATAAATACCGTTTGCTATGACCGTGCAAACATCTACTTCTCCCCATGGCGAAAACACGGGAGGCTTCGGAGTTCCTTTGGAATATTGCTCAAAAAATACTTTCAATGGAGCCGAAAGCTCTTGAAAATAATTCAAAGAACTCTGCGTTTCTCCCGAAATATCTTCCTTTTCGGATTTTGCCTCTTCCCCCTCTTTCGGAATATAGTTCGGACAATAATCCAGATAAAACGCAGTATCAATACAGGCATTGTCAAATGCCACATCGGCTACGGCTTTATGGCTGCCAAGTTCGTCCGCAATCTCCTGCGTGTATGTTTTCGCAAATTCTTCGTCGCCCGTAAGCTCATTGAAATAGACGACCCAGTTCCCCTCGGTCGTATTCTCCGTGCCTTCCTCAATGATCTGCGCGGCAATTGCTCGGACACGCTCTTTGTGTTCTTGCCTTGCCTCCTCCGTATCTTTCAGCTTTGCACAATAGTCCTTGTAATACGTTACATGGATATACCAGTCATCGCGACGAACGTCTTTTACCTCTGTCCGCAAACGCAGCGTTTCCTCAAGTTCGGAAAAATGCTCTTTTACAAATCTTTCCTCTTCCCCGAACGTCCCGAAAAAGTAAGCGTAATTTCCGTCCTCCGTGTGCGTTGTCCCCGTTTCAATCATGCCGTCTATAATCCGTTCGACGTGTTCTTCCGTATCGTCCGAAAATAAACGATTATCTTGGATTAAATCGCGAACCTTGCCTGCAAAATCGTTCCACGAGAGGTTGACACGCAGTTCCGTATTGCCGCTTTTGTCGTACTTCGACAGCCATACTCCGTTCGCATCGTACCGCGCGAGATACCCGCTCGTCGCTTCTGTACTGTAGCCGTATTCATTGCACAAAAACTTTGCAAACTCGACAGACTCCGTTGTCTTGCCGTACTCGTCCAAAATCCGCTGCTTTCGGATCGGGTTCGTATTATGTATGACGAGATAAACAAACTCGTCCTTTATCTTCTGCTCGGCTTCACGCTGTCTTTGTTTTTCCGCTTGTTCCGGTTTATACCGTTTTTCGTAGTCCTCCTTTTCCGATGCGGTAAAGTATTTATCCTCGTCAATGAGGTCAGCAATGCGAACGGCGACTTCGTTCCATTTCAGATCAATTCGGATACTGTTTTCGGGATGCTCTCTGTCCTGCCATCCCAAACGCATACCCTTACCGTCAAAGTCTTGCTGCTCCTGTCCGTATCCGCGCCCGCCGATCCCGTATTCGTCTTTCAGGAATTTCGCATATTCTTTGACGGTCGGATCGGTAAAATACTTGTCGTAAATACGATATTTACCGTCCGCAAAACCGCTGCCTCGTAACAGCTGGCGTTCTATCAACTGCTCTTCGCGGCTCTGTTCCTTCGGGCCGTCCAGCAGATCGAACATAGACATCTGCGGCTTTTCGCGTTTCTTGCGCTCACGGATAGATTTTTCTTTGTTCTTTGCTTTCGGCTCTTTTCCCCCATCCGTGCTCGGTTCATCGGCTTCTTCATTGAACTCAAACTGTTCTTCGTCCTCGTCCGTTTCATCCGACAAATCAAGGCTCTCGTCGTCCTCGGAAAATTCTTGATCTTCCAAAGGCTCATCCGGCTCCGATACAGACGGCGTTTCTTCGGAATCCGTACTCGCAGACTGTTGCTCTGCACTCGAATAGACATCGGAAAATAATTCGTCCAGCTCTGCAAACAGTTCGTCCCTTTCCACAAACACGTTCTGTGCTTCGGGCTTTTCCGCTTGCCCCTCATCCGACCGCTCCGAATCTGCCGCCAACGCTTCCTCTTGCGATAGAATGTATATCGGTTCGGTATTCGGCTCCAATACGACAACGCCGCAATGCGCCAGAATTTTGCCAATGTAATTTTCCGTAATTTGCTGCGGAAAGCCGCACATGGGAACGCGCTCTGCCAGCCCGAAATTGCGGCTTGTCAAAGTCAGATCAAGCCATGCCGATACTTCTTTTGCGTGTTCTCCATAAACCTCGTAAAAGTCTCCTACCCGACACAATACCACGGCTTCGGGATGCTCTCGCTGCACGTCCAAATAGCGCTGATACGAGGGAATACCGAAAAACTTTTCCGCTTTCTCTGTCGCTGGCTTTTCCTCTTCCGTAACGACTAATGTAGGCGGCTCAATGGTTTCGGGTTCTTTTATTCCGATCGCGTCATCTTTTTCGACGGGCACTTCCGTTACGGTATGACCGTCCGATTGTTCGCCAAGAAGCGTCGGTTCGTCCGATACCGTATCTTCATCAATGTCGTTGATGACCTGCGGCGTGTTTATATATCGCTCATACGCCGCATCGACCTCTTCTTTCACCGTCTCTGTCAGGATATAGATCTCTTTGAACAGACGAGCATTTTCATCCAGACCATACGGCATCCCGCGAAGAGCAATATTACCTTCCTTCGGGAAACCGGTCTTGCTGTATAATGAATACGCTACGCCCTCCGCAATAAGGCTGTTCCTGCGTTCATCGTCCGTGAAATGTCCGTTGTCGTCCAGATATTTCGCTACGCCGGACAGTATCTTGCTGTAATCTGCACGGTTGTTCTCTGCAATCTCCGTGCCGTTCAACTCATCCAGTCCGTACAGCATACGGCGCATAGGGAAAATAAGCCGCCTGTATCGTTTATCACCGTGCGTGTCGTGCAGGTCGTATATATAATGCTTCTGCCCGTCCGAGTCGTAAAACTGTATTCCTTTTCGGTTTTTCGTAACCCTCCGTCCCATACCGTTCCATTCGTCGATATAAAAACAGATAGACGCTTTCGGACGGGCGAGGACGATCTGACAAGCATCGTGCAGATCTATATGCGGGTTCTGTGCCGTAAACCGGTAAAAGTCTTTCAGCTTTTCCCCGACACTCAACATCTCCGCTATCCGCTCATTGCGTGTTTTTCTTTCTTCCCTGTTTGCCATTTCCATTTTCCTCTTTTCCGAATGTTTCTTTTCTCACACGCTCACGCTCTTCGAGCGAATGAAAGTAAATCACTTCAAACGCAGACCTCGCACCCATAAAATAGACAAGCCGACGGATATGCGCTTCACCGAGTGGCGTTTTCTCTTTCAGCATCTGCTTAAATTCTGATACGCGAAGGTGAAGCCTGTTCGCTACAAGCAGCGGATCAACCTTTCGCCCGTACATCCAACGGTTCATTGCATTGCGCTTTATCGAATAACTCTTTTCCATTTCAATACAGCGTGCCTCCGACAGAGATGTATTTGCTCCTGAAACTCTGCAATGTTTCGCCCTCTAAATCTATGACGCGCAGCATTATAAGCGGACCGAATGCGTTATGTATTTCCTTTACAAGATCGTATCCGATCTTGCAGCCGCGTTTCAGGCACCCGTATGTGTACTTGCCCGCGCCAAGCTCTTTCAGCAACGCCTTTCCGCTGCGGTAGCCTTTTTTCTTTGCGAGTTCGTTGAACTCTTTGATCTTTAATTTCAATGGCTTTGTCTCCTTGTCTGTTTTTTGCCCTCACCTATATAAGGATGTTTTTCAGGCTTTTGGCGGGGTACTTTTCCCGATTTTCATAAAATTTTTTAATTTTTTAATTGCGGCGGCATAACTTTCTTCTACGGAAGAATGATGAACGCCCAATTCTTGCGCTATCTGGCGAAATGTTTTTCTGTTCCAAAAGTATTCTCGAATAATGTGCTTTTGCCGAGACGTCAGACTTTTCATCGCCTTTGTCAGATTTTGCCGTATCTCCGCATGCTCTTCGTTTTCAATAAGGTTGTCCAATACGGATTTTGCTGTATCAGGAATAAATGAGCCGTCGCGCTCGATTGATTCCATAGAACATATCGTTATTCCGGACTCTTCCATTTTCTTTTTTCGACGTCTTTGCACCGCAAGTTCCTGCCAAGTCATACGATTTGCCGTATTTACACCTTCCACTTCCTCCGGTTCAACCTCTACGATTTTGTATCTGCGATACCCGACTGCCAATTTTACCTTTACTTTTGCTTTATTTTCATTCATGTTTGAAATCCTCCGATTCGATTTTTTTTGAAATCGCAATCGGACGAATTTCGCCCGTTAATGAAAAGCGCCCGACTGCGGTCGGATCGACCACAGCCGGGCGTAACTCTTTCGGCATATAAAAAGCCCCACAAGAATTACGACCTTGATTTAAGGTCGATCCTTGTGAGGCTACGATAACTTCTTTTTACGGATAGTTTCTGCTTTTCACAACTTATATTATGCCGCGCAGTTCGGTCTTATGGTTCTATACTGCCTCTGTCCGCGTACATAATACGTTCTTTATTGAATTGTTCGTTTTGATCTGTTATTGTCCCGCGGCTGCTTTCGGCGGTTCATATTCCTGCGGACGAGCACTTACATATAACGAGCCGTCATCGTCCTTTGTTATCAGAAGCGATGCGCCGCAGCCGCGGCATATGATTTCGGCTTCTTTACAGTTCTTTACACGCATTTGAACCTCTCCGCAAAACGGGCATTTCAATTCCGTTCTCTTTGACATTTGAACCTATCCTCCTTTCCCCTGTCTGAAAATAAAGTGTGGTTTAGGATAACCTTACAGACGGTCGGGGACACCGCGCCAAAAGTATATCCTCCCTTTTTCAGCTTCCGTTTTTTTATACGGCAAATTTATGTATGCAGCCCACGACTACTCCGATCACACGGCATTCGTCCGGCGCTACTATTATGTCCTGCATTTGCGGATTCTCCGGATGCAGAACCACCCGCCTTTTCTCCGGCTTGAAAGTTTTTATTGTCGCGTCGTCGCCTATGAGCGCAACAACGGCTTGTCCGTACCTCGCCTTGTTTTGCTTGCGAATCACGACAAGATCGCCGTTCCGTATCCCGACGCCGATCATGCTGTCGCCTTTAGCGTGCAACATAAACAGTTCGCCCTTGCCAAACCAATTCGCCGGGACTTCATAGTTACTTTCATATTCCTCGACCGCGAGAATCGGCTCTCCGCACGTTACCGTGCCTATTTGCGGAATCATCACGGTGTCTTGATTTTTCCGAACCTGCCAACTTATCCCGATCTTACCGTCATCATCCTCTATCCTCCCTTCCTGTTTTAACTTTATTATGTATCTCTGCACCTTCGATAACGCAGGAAAATCTCGCGGGTATGCTCGCATTATCTCCCGATATGTCGGCGATTTCCCATGCTCACGCTGATGCTTCCTTATAAATTCTTCCACCGTGTCCAACAGCGCATCGTTGATGATGCGCCCTCCCGTTTTCTCCCGCATCGGTGTTTTCTCCTTCGTGTTTTCTATCGGTACTTTAAGTTCCGTTTCAGTTGTGTGCGTATTATATCATACTATTCACTATCCTGCAACAGCCTCACAGGGCGAGAATGGACGTTGAAACTTATAAAAAGAAAAAACCTCGGATTTTTTTATCCGGGGTTGCATATGTATCAATAATATGTGTGCGATAGAAAATCGCGCATTCCGTCTTTGACTTTATCCGGGGACTTGATCCGTATTTTACCTTTGTGCATTGCTATCCAGGCATAAAACGGAGGACTTATCCGTAATTGCGTTGTTATTATAAATGAGTCCGTCCCCTTCTTGTTAATGTTCAGTCTGTCGCCAAACTTATCTAATATCTCATCTGACATATCGTTATCCGCTTCCAATTCCACTTGCGTCAATTCGCCCATATACATGGAAAACGTTTCTTTCTTATACCGATAAATATTGAATCCGGCACACTGCTCGTTCGGCGTGATCGGCGTCGGTTCTATTTGCAGACTCTCCATTCTGTCGATACGATACCCGGAATAATTCATGTACTTATCATTGTATCCGACAAGATAATATCTGTCTTGCGTGAAAACGAGAGAAAGCGGATTCACTACATACCGCTTTTTTTCTTTGCGATATACTTTTTGTCCGTCTATCATACGGTCAAAATACAGAAAGGATACCTGTTTGCCTTGCTCCATCGCATTTTCTAAAGTATCGATGCTGTAAAAAACATGCTTGTTTGCGTGCTTATTCGTATCGTAACATATGATGTCTTTTTTCAAAAGTTCTGCTTTATGCTCTCCTGCAAGACTTGCCAACTTATCTACAAAATCCAAAGTCTTTTGTTCCGAGATGAAGTTTGCCGCCTGCACTGCATCGATCAGGATCCGCAGCTCCGCTACGTCGAATTTTCTGTCCGCCACATAAAAATAATAACTCTTTTTCTTATATGACATTACTTCAAAGCCCCACTCGTTGAGCGTCTTTATATCGGTCAACAATGCTTTGTTCTCGACATGTACCCCTCGTTCGTTCAAGCGAGCGATCAGCTCATCCGTCGATAATGCGTGTTCCTCATCCGTTCCTTTAAGAAGCGTATCATAGAGGATCAAAAGTTTGATTTTTTGCTCGTTATTCCTCGGCATTGCTCTGCTTCCCTTTGTTTTCTCCGTGGCGTTCCAGTATCGATAGCGTCTCATCCGAGATAATATGCTCGATACGGCATGCATCCTCTTCCGCTATCGCGGCGGGGACTCCTACTCCCATAAATAATTTTGTCAAGATCCTGTGTTTATTATATACGCTTTCCGCTATTTGTCTGCCGGTCTCCGTCAAGTACATATGATGCGAATCATAGCCCACATAGTCAAGTTCACTCAATTTTTGACGTGCCTTACACACCGCAGGTTTACTGACTTTCATGGCTTTCGCGACTTTCGTCAAACTTGTAGTCTGTCCGCTTTCTTCCAATCGCAATATCGTTTCCAGATACATCTCCACCGATTCGTTTGTGTTCGGCTGCGTTTTATCTCTATGTTCCTGCGGTTGCGACATATATAACGCGATCAGCCTACACATCTCTTCCGAAATGCAATGCTCGATTTTACAGGCGGTGTTTTCCGCTGCGTCCTCGTCCGCTCCGATCGTCTCGAAAAAAGATTTCAGAACTTCGTATTTATGACACACCTGTTCCGCACGCCTGCGGCCGGATGCCGTTAGCGAGATCCCGTTCGTTTCATTCACGGTTACCAGGCCTTTGCCGCGCAAAAGTTTGACCGCGCGCGATACGCACGATTTTACATAACCGAGTTCTTCCGAAATCTCGACCGGCTGCACCGTGCCTTTCCTGCGCGTGAGCCGCTCGATCGTTTTCAGGTACATTTCTTCCGATTCGTGTGTTCGTTCTCTCATTTTTCCCTTATCCTTCTGAAATCAGCCGGCAGGTTCGCCGCTCTGCGCCTTCTTCTTTTTGCGTTTCTTCACGACCACAATGGGAATCGTGATTGCCGCCGCGACGACGAGTACGCACGCGACGAGAATCACGGCATACCCCCACATAGGCATGACGAACGCCACGCCGGGAATACAGACAATGAACGTACCCGTCTTGTCCGTATCGAACCGCACATACCGCCCGTATCCGTCTGCGACGATTTCCGTAAGCGTGCCATCGTCCGCCATATGATAGACAACGACTTCGTTGCGGTCGTATGTCATATCCGCCTGCAAATACAGCGTGATATTTCCGCTCGGCGTTGCTGCCGTGCCGTCTGACTGCACGAGCGAGATTCCGAACACCTCGAAGTTGTCCGCTATGCTCGCCATTTTATCTGCCGCCGTCGCAAAAATGCTGCTCCCCGCCGTGATGCGGCTTGCAAGAAGTGACGTTCCCTCTGCAAGCACGCCGTTTGCGTCCTCAAACTTTGCGAGCGTGCTGCCGCCCGCAACAGAGGTTATCGCCACGTCGTATTCCGTATAGGTATTGTTGCCGAGATTAGTCTTATACGTTGCGCTCTCCGCACGATACACGACATGATATTCTCCCACATTTTCCAGCGTAAGAGAATTATTTGTGACAGATATTTCCGTCTGCTCACCGCCCTGCACATAATACGCCGAAATGCTCACGTCAAGATTTTCATTGCCGAGCGTTGCCGTTGCGGGCGGAATCGGGAACACAGAACCGCGCGACGCCTCGTATTGATTACCCGCCGTTGTTTCAATTATAGGAACGTACTCCGCGGGGCGTTCGCCGACGTCAACATAATCTCCCGTGCGCGTGCCGTTTGCAAGGTTCAGCGTAATAGTAAAGCTGACATCTCTGCTCATGGCGTTGATATACGCCGAAAAGGAAAGACTGCTCTGCAACCGCTCGGCGGACATGGTATAGGTGTAATACGTCCAACCGTTCTCCGTCCGCACGGTGTAACCGGTCTGCATGTTCCCGCTTTCCAGAACCATGTCTGATATGGACGAACTGTGCCCGAAGGTCATGTAGTAGTTTTCGCCGCTCTTTTCGACGGTTGCCGAGGACGAAAAATTATCCGCACCCATCGCAAGTCCGCTTAAATTGACGGGAACGGAATATACGCCGTCCGAACCTTGTACGGGGCTTTCCGCATATGCCGTAAGCCCGCCGCCCATGAGGGCGGCAAGCATTATAAGGCACATAGACAATGCGGCGAAAAACGCGATGAGTTTATTCCTCTTCTTTACCATACTTCATTTCCCTCCGCATCCTCGAACACGGCGACGAGCTGCAACATCTTATAGGTACTTCCGATCGCCGTACCCGTGCTATTACAAAGTTCAGAATCCACAGTATCATTTGCGAGGTCAAAGATTTCTCCTATATCCGTGATTGTTCCGTCATCATCCACTACAGCAATATGCCAACCGACGAAGGTATATCCGTCTTTCGCAACAGGTGTTTTTACGCCGGAAACATAATACCCGTCATTCACCTCTTCGCGCAGGAAGAAACTGTTGGAATACTGACTGTCGATAGAATAGCTTACAAGCAGACGTTCTCTAAACTCCGCTGTAATCGTCAGGTACTCTGCAAGGTCGGGATCATCATAATCCACGGCATCAATCGTATATCTGCCCGTTACGATCGACTGACCGAGGAAGCCCCCCGTCCAACCGACGAAATTATAGCCGCTCGGAGCCAACGCCTGAAAACTGCTGAAATCGACGACATAAACGCCGCTCGAATTCATATAAAGCGTCCTTTGCTGCGTCTGTCCGTTCGCTACTGCCGTAACCGTAATACCCGGATCCCATATCGCATAAACGACGGGATCGCTGTCGCCGAAACGAGAAATAAAATCGGTTATCGAATACCCTGCCGAAATAACGGACGCCGCACGCGCCGAACCGTTTTCTTCCATTGACCAGCCGAAAAACACATCCGCACTTGAAGCAAACGATGAGGAACCGAACGTCTGTATCGCCTGTAACAAACTATACGTCTGCGTATAGGCATACCCCTTGCTGCCGTCGGCAAACGTGTAATCCACGGCGTCGCGCATCATTTCATCGGAGAACGGGTGGTCTGCATCCGTAACGTAGGTGACCGTCACCTCGCCCTGCCCGTCCAGCACATACACATCCTGCGTCAGCGTAAACGAAACTCGTTCCGTTGAGGAAAGCGATATCGAAAACGTATACGTCAATCTGTATTTCCCTGTCTGGAAAAATATCATCGAATACTGCTGCCCCGACAAGGATAAACTTACCGCTCTTGCCGACAGCATATTGTTCAATACTTCGTTGCTGTCAAGCGAAGCATACTTTGCGGCGCTTACCGTAAGAGCGCCGAGAGAATTGCCCTCCATGTCATATACATACGGACGGATGAACGTGTATTCATATCCCGTAAAGTAGTCTTCCTCGTCAACGGAACGGAAATCCCTGTTTCCGCTGAATGTGATGCGGGCAACATACCGCATCGTGAAGGAATGCTCGCCCCGCGTGTAATTCAATGTTAAAACCGCGAAATTGCTTTGAGATATGCTTTGCCACAACTGCTTTGCAAGCCCTTCCGTCATCTCATCCGCAGAATATTCCGACGAATTTCCGTCAAGATACAGCCGATAAGACGAAAGCGCAAACCTGTAATCGCCGCTCGAAGTGTGCAGATAATAATCCCGCAGCAATTCGTCGAGATAATTCTCGGCGTTGAGATACCCCGTCGCGCTTGCCGCCGCGCCGAGCAATGCGCCGTTCGTATCTTCTTCAAATTCGCCCGAATCATATACCGTTCCCGTTCCGTACTCGTCGTCCGTTACGGTGTAATTTCTTTCACTTGTGCCGCTTGCCTCGTACTCGAAATAGACATAATAGCGTTCGCCGTATACGTTCGTAAGCTCATAGGCGACCAGCCGATAATCCGTCGTCATTGTAAACGTCAAGGTTTCGCGCGCGATAGAATACAGATAATACGCGCCGTTTTCTATCGTATAAAATGCGACGTGCAGCGTATTCAATCCGCTTGTGCCGCTGTCATAATAATCGCCGATGAAACTCCCGCTGACAGTCCCCCATGTATATGTGACCGTAGGATAGGAATATTCTTCTCCTGAAAGAATCTCCTCGTCGGGAACATATACGTTGTCGCTGCCGCCCGACAGAGTCCACCCGTCCACACTGATTTGCGGCTCCTCGTACAACACCGCTTCGACAAGCGAAATGCGCCTGTTCCCTGCGCTGCCCGATGAAAAAAGTATGGCGACGCTTTCCTCCATGACAAAAGAACCGTCAACCGATACGGGCTGCGCAAAATCGGGCTCGCCGTTCACCATCCGGTATGCCTGCCAGCTTACGGTGTTAAAATCGGCATCGGAGTCCACCTTTTCTGCATACAGCTCGGAAAGCACGACCGACTGCCCCGCCCGGTACGATTTTCCGAGGCGATACTCGTCAAATTCGCGCATATTGGCGGATGTAAACGTGCCAAGCGTCATGGAATCGTAATATAGTTTTTCTCCGCATTCGGCAGCGACTGTGGGATCATACCCGAAAATCTCGCTCGAAACCGAAAAATACGCGATATTATAGCGAGAATTTGCTACCGTCTGCGCGTTGGTCGAGGCGGTGGGCGCAACGGTGATGCGGCTGTCGTAAGCCGTCCGCGACTGATACGAACTGTTCAGCCCGGTTGCCGTAAAAAAGTAGTTTATCATTCGGGTGGAAAGTCCGTATTCTTCGGTCGCGTCGAACGTCTTGCCGCGTTCGTTCAGATCGTCTATATCTCCCGGATAATACTGTATTTCTTCTTCGGCGATAAAGGCGTCCCCTTCCAGAGGTTCATAGTCAATGGAAGTCAGTTTTACGATATGCTCATAATCTATCGTCATCAAAGTATGTACTTCGCCGAGATTGACCGTTGTTTCCATAAATCCGGTCGGGGAACCCGAAAACACGAGCGCTGTCTGCAAATTTGTGCCGAGGTCAACGACGCTGTAACAGTTGCCTGTTTCGGCATGAAATTCCACGGAATACTCTTTATACCTGCCCGCATTGTATGTTTCGGGATAGTAATCGGACTCGACTCCCGTCTGCCCTTCATAATCGGAAATATCGACCTCGTAGCACACCTGCCACGGCATAAAGGTAGCCATTCTGTTATAATAGTTCGCCGCAAGAGGTTCGAAAAGTTCGCCCAGATAATATTCCGTAATGCCGAAATAGGGATATACAGGCTTTACAAGCGTGTAATTGCCGCCTTCCGCAACGATATAGGAATAGACGGGATTGAAACTGTCCATCATCGTTTCCGACAAGTCGAGCTGCGACATATAGGTACGGACAAGATAGTACCCGTCTTCGAGCGGCACGGACGTATCTTCAAACGGGCGGGAAAAGCCTATCATCCTTTCAACGGAAAACTCTATGGTGTACGTCGTCTGCGTGGCAAGGCGCTGCTCGTCCGTAAGCCCTTCCGTCTCCCAATTTATAGTCGAAATGTTGAAGTATATGGGGGTGGAAAGAGCCATACCCGTAATATCTATATAGAGCGTCTTTATCGTATCCGTGTACGAATCGACGGTATCTGCTATGTAAATATCCGAATCGTTGAGCGCAGAAGCGAGCGTCACCTCATACGATTTATAATCGGAAAGCGAAAGCGGTTCGAGCGCACGGCAGTCATATTGAATCTTCAGAAGAAGCTGATCGTCCGTCTTTTCGATATACGTTTCGTCCGCCACAATATCGTCCGCAAAATTTTTATAGCCGTACTCTTCCGCAAGCTCTCCGAGAACAAGCGTCCCGTCCACAATCGACGCACTGTAATCTATGTCGTAAGTGCCGTCGGCGGAAAACGACTCCTGCTCCCACTTTGCATACAGCACCACATCGCGCATATAGAGATACAATATCCCATCGGAATAAGGCATGGTATAGGAAGAATCGAAATACCAGCCCGAAAAGACATACCCCACCCTTGTTGGCGTAGGCAAAGCAGGCATACTCTTTGCCGTGTATGTCATATCTGCGACGGGCGCGTCCGCGTCCTCTGCTACAAAAGATATTGTATATTCCGTATCACCGTAGACATTTTCCAAAATATCCTGCGGCGTCTGTCCGTCGTAGCTCGAACAAGCCGTAAAACATACGGACGACAGACAAAGTACGGCGATGAGTATTGCAAGGATAGATTTCTTTTTCATCTTTGTTTTGCCTAAAAAAATTTATCCGCGCCCGCCCAGTAGACGGGCGCGGACTGTCTCCTTAACTTCTGCAACCAATCAAAACACTTTTCTGCACAGGTCACATAAGAGGATATTTTGAAGACTGTGCTTTCGCATCTGCCATAAACGTATTTTCGGAATTATCCGCGCCTTCAAACCAGCCTTCTTCGAAAATTTCAGAAGTCTGAGTCTGAACCTGCTCAATAGTCATGTGCTGATCGTAAGAGCAATTGTAATAGTTTATACTGGGCGCTTCATCCTCTATATCGGTAAATGCGTTTTTATGCACCTTGCTCACCATACCGATATAAATCTGCAACGTTGACCCTCCATAATAAACAGAGCCTTCCATAATTTCATACTCAAAAACATTGGTAGCAAGTGCCGGAGCATACGCGCCCATTTGCGAATCAAAATACCTATATGAAAACCCTAACGCTAAACCGGAGCTGGCATTGGAATAAGCGGCGCCTCCGGCAATTGCGACAAGTTGTGCTCCCCTTACCGTAATTTCAGTATCAGCGCCGGAAGAGTTTTGCATGGTCTTGGTTTCATTTATACCGGTATATTTAATTATTGCACGATTTGTGCTGCTTCCTGTCATTGCGAACAAGAACATACCTTCTGTAAATGAGGACGTCCCCTGCATCAACATCATTTGGATATTTCTCGTTGCTTCACTATCAACAGCAGTAAACTTTTCTATCGCCTTCGTTTTGAAGGCATACGGCTGAATATCGGTGAGATCTGCAAGCGGCAGAATCATGGTAAGCTCATCTACACCGCCTTCGGTGTTGACCGTCCAATTGCCGTCGCCATCCTGCACGCAACCGGCGTTTTCAAAGGCGCTTTCACCAATGACGGAAAGACCGCCGGGAGCAATATCCACAAGCCTTAAATTGCCCATGTTCATAAATGCCTCGGCGCCTATCGTTGAAACAGCATTCGAAATGTACACTTCGGAAACGCCGCTGACATCCTTGAATGCGCCGTCCGCAATCGCCGTGACAATATATCCGTCTATCATGTCGATGGTAACGCGGTAAGTACCGTCGGTAAGCTGTTCCGCAGTAGCTGAATTGAATCCGGTAACGGTCGCCGTTTTGCCGTCTGCATTGGGCGTATAGGTAAAGCCGCCCGCCTTTGCATAACATTCGACGGTAATATACATGTCGGAAGTTATTGTGCCGCCTTCATATACCTCACCGACATTGCGAACGATCACGGTATAATCCTCTTCGGAAACCTTTGCCGCTTCAAGAATAGCCGCAACGGTAAGCGTATCGCCGCTCTTATAGCTGTTAAGCACGGTGGTCGTTACCTCGTTATCGCGCGAATAGGACACCGTCAGGCGAATTTCTACCGCCGCTCCTACCGCTATATCACCGATGAGCACGACTTTGACGTCATCTTCAAATTCGCTGCCGTTATGGGGAACGCCTGAAGTGGAAACAAACGCATAGTCGCTTACGGGCAAATCACCTGTACGCGCTATCGTAACATAGATGATCTCATCGAGATTGGAAACAATCGCATAAGAATCAGGGGTTGTCCCCGATGCAGGCGTCGCATCGGGATTGTTGATCACCGCCTGCGGCGTAAGCAGGGAGCCGGTATATGCGGGATAATTCTCATCAGCGTTGTTATAGCCTACCTCGCAGAAAGTGGAGGGCAGGTCAAGATAGTCATAATTCAACGTAGAGAGCAGATAAACCTGCACGCCCGTTACGCCTTCTTCCACAACGAGTCTGCCCTCATCCGTAACGTTCGACTGATATTCCGAGCAGAGAATTATACTTTTGCTTTTAGCGCTGATATAGTATAGTCTGCCTTCTTGGTCATACTGAAAATTCTTATTCTTCGAAAGATCGAGATTTTTGGGAACGACTACCATGTTGGTTACCGTCGAGGGAACGGTAATTGATATATTCAAGCCGTTTTCACGGTCAGGATTTGCCGTTGCCAACATATCGCTCCAAAAACAATCTATGATCACCTCCAGACCTTCCGGCAAAACCAATTCAGAAAGATTGTTTCCCGTCATATTGAACGAATCCTCAAGTACTTTTAATGTCGTAGGCAGTTGTACCTCTTTCATTGCAGAACTACCCGCAAATGAAGCAGAATAAAATCCTCTTATAGATTCAATCCCTTCGTTAAAAATAAAAACTTCCGCTTGATCGTATCTATCCAGACCGACAGTGGCATCAACAGCCACAACCTTGCAATCCGGCTTCCCTTCAATGGTCACATTCTTGGAAAGAACGGATACCGCAGGATACGAAGTATCTCCTTCGCGCGCAATACGCGACACGCGGTAACTATTGCCTTCGATCACCTCATATTCAAGCCCCGGCGTTTTCCAAAGCACGGTCACAACTTCGTTTTCGTCAAACGTGTCCGCCGTAAAATCAATGGCGTTGCCTTCCGAGTCGTTGTAGGAAATATCCTCGTCGTCCATATAACGCTTGACGAAGTCATCCACCCTTGTATCGGGCGCGGTGGTCTTTCCGCCCGGCGTTACAAGTTCAGTATACAGTTCCTCGTACCCGTTATCGTAAGTGACTTTCGCCATATATCTGCCGTAAAGCGCGGTTGCATCCATGCCGTCGGAATACTTCTGCGTGAACGCGGCGTCGGTGTACCAGCCGTCGAACGTGAGGTTCTCTTCGGCTGCGGCGGCTTCCTGCTTCTCCGTCGTTTCGGAAAGCGCGGAGAGCGTACCCGCAACCTGCGTGGAGGTTCCGCTGCCGTCCGTGACGGTGAGCGTGACGTTTGCCTCCGCCATGAGTGCGTACACGGTAATGTCTCCCGAAACGGAAGTTTCGTCGAACACATTATCCGCGCTGCAAGCTTCGTCCGTGTACCAGTCGCGGAAGGTATAGCCGTCCACGGTAGGTTCGGCGGGGAGCGTTACCGAGCCGTCGTCGTTGGTATCGACGGTCGTGTACTGCTGCCAGTCGCCCGTCGTGCCGTTTTCGCGCACCATAAAGGTGACGGTGTACGTTTCGGTGTTGTTGCAGGCGGCAAGCGCAAATACGCCGACCGCGCACAACATCACCAGTGCCAGAATGATCAGAATTCTGTTCTTGATCTTTGCCATAAAAACTACTCCTTTTATAAAATATATTTTTGTGAAATAACCGTTTCCGGTTGTTTCCTTATGTTGTAAAGCCCGTCATATATCGTAACGGGACAGTATCTGCGCGGGCGTCTGCCACAGCACGAACAGATACGGGATGAGCGATATTGCAAGCATCAGAAGTCCGCCTGCCGCCATAACGCCCAGCGCAATGCCGACGAACAGCCCGAACGCCATGTTCATGACCGCATACCGCACGCACATGAGCGCAAACACGATGAGATAGAACACGAGATAGCCTATCATGTTGCTCACCAACGCCGTCAGCATCTCCTTGAACAGAAGATTGCTCCTGTTCACGCCGATCGCGCGGTAAATGCCGTATTCTTTGCTGTTGCGTATGCTTCCCGATTTTTCTATAAAGAACCACACGATGAGCAGCAGCGCGAGCACGACAAAGAAAATGGAAAGATTGCCCGTCACATCGCCTATGATCTCCGCGTTCTCCCGCTCGTACAGCGCGTTTATGTCGATACTGCGGATACCGAACTGCGAGAGCGTGCTCGTAAGAGAGGCAAGCTGTTCCCCTCCGCTCGTCTTTATCTCGAAATAGAACTGCGAAGCAATGCCTGCGGAAGAGGTCGTACCCTGCAATGCGTCGATGTCCGGCTGCAACGCGACAAAGATGTTGGAAAGCGTATTTTCATTGACGTAAATGCGAATATCCGTATCCATTACGTCGCGCGTGATCTCGAACCGCTGCACATACATAGGGCGGCTGCCGACTATCTGGATCGCCGTGGATGTGCCCGACGTGGACGCGAGGCGGGAGTTGGCGACGTTTACGAGATAATCCGCCTGCGTGGTGTCGCTCATCATCTTATACAGCGAATTGCGGTTGATCTCCACCGTCACTTCGCTGTCGCCGAGCGTAGAACTGTCTGACAAGAGGATCTCGCTCGTATAGCTCGTTCCCGCAAAGTCGGCGGCAAAGAACAGGTTGTTATAATCGTTGAACTGCACCGTGTTGTACACGCCGAGGAAGTTTACATAATCCACTTTGTTGAGGTACACCGCGGGCGTTGCTCCGTCCGTAATGCCGCTTACGCGGTATTCCACTTCAAACACGACCAAAAGCATGGCGCGGTCGCTGCTTAGCTCCGGAAGGCGGAACTGCGTTTTCAGCGTTTCGGCGAGCGCGCGGGAGATGAGCACCTCCCCTTCTTCCGGCATCGCGCCGTAGATAAGCCCGACGCTCTCCGCCGTGTCGTCTGCCTCGATCGCTTTGGGCGCATAGTCCGCCGATATGCCCGAAAGCGAGGCAATTTCGTTATACGAAAAACTGCCCTGCTTATACTGCGTTTCAAAGAAGTCGATGTTCTCGTACAGGTTTGTGTCCAGCGTGCGCAGGTCGGTATAGGTATTCATGTTGACGTACACGCAGTCACTGTCAAGTACCTTATTCTCAATTCTCGTGTTCGCCGCCTCGAACGCCATGAGAGAAAGAAAACACAGCACCGCCGCGATGACGAAGATAAAGATTTGCTTGAATATGTTTGCCGTCGAATAGGCGCGTTCGCTCCCGTCCAAACGGAACAGCCTGAAGATGCTCTTCCCCGTGAACAGCCTGCCGTTGCGCTTTGCCGTACTCTTTGCAAAGTCGGGTACAAGACGGGCGGGCTGTTCTTCCTCCTGCGTCTGCGTCCCTCGGAAGATGATCTTTTTTTCGCTCCGTTCATCCAGAACGGTGACGTTCGCGCCCGCCTTTATGTAGATGTTTCCCTTATCGTTAAATACCTGTATGGTATCCCTTGCCGCAGGGGTATCGCCGTAGAACTCTATGTCCAGCGCACCCTCTTTCACCTCTCCGCGCGGCTTTTCGTCCACATAGATATTGTTGTGTTCGGTATCGTACTCAAACACTTCGCCGAGGTCGGTGTTCTCGTCCAGTCTGCCGTCCACGAGCTTTATATAGCTGTCGGCATATTTCTTGATGAGCGTTATCTCGTGCGTTACCACCACGACGAGTTTGGTCTTGGAGATCTCTTTGAGAATGTCCATGACCTTCATGGTATTTTCCGCGTCGAGGTTGCCCGTAGGCTCGTCGGCGAGAATGACATCCGCGCCCTTGATGAGCGCGCGGGCGATTGCTACGCGCTGTTTCTGTCCGCCGGAAAGCGCGTCGCCCTGTTTGTTCTTAAACCGCTCCATGTCCACGAGCGTCAGAACCTGCTCGCTCCGCCTCTCTATCTCCCCATCGTCCTTAAATCCTGCGATGTGCATGGCATTGCGCATGATCTCGGCGATAGTATAGCCGCGTTCGAGGTAGTAATTCTGGAAGATAAATCCTATTTTTGCGTTGCGTATCTTATCCACTTTTCCGGCAACGTTTTCGCCGTCTATGTAGATCTTTCCCTTGTCCTGTCTATCCAGCCCGCCGATGATATTGAGCAAGGTCGTCTTGCCGCTGCCCGACTTGCCGTATATGGCGATAAAGCCTTTTTCGGGAAGTTCAAAGGAGACGCCTTTCAGCACCTCGTTGCGATTGCGTGAGCGGGGATTGAATACTTTGCCGATGTGTTCGATTTTTATCATAAGCACACCCCCGTAATGCCGCTGAAATGACGGCGAAGATGCGAGCAAGTCGCGGAAGGCGAGGCTTTGCGACGGGGAGCATACTTTTGCGTATGTGACCCGAGAAAAACGCAGCCTGACAATGAATTGCGAAGTATATGCGCCGTCATTTTGACCCCCTCCTCAGCGATTTGCGGATAGACTGCCCGTTCAGGCTCTTATTGAATCCGAACGCGACGAGTTCGACGATCAGAAGCAGCATAATCTCGATAAAGAAGTAATTGCCGACGGTGATGAACGTCAGACTGCTGCCGGGGATAATCGTCGCAATCAAAGAGACAAGCGGCAGCAGCACCAAAGCCGGCAGGAAGATGAGCGCCATCTGGATATACAGCGAACGGCTGGAAACCTTGTTCGGAATGCCCAGCGTCCGATACACCGCAAAGTCCGCCTGATAAATCTTCACGCTGCGCATGAAGATGATTCCGATCAGCACGCCGATGAGCAGGCTCACGGCAATGAGAGCGATGTACCAGAGCACGTTTGTCGTAAATATGTCGCCGGGATTCTGCACATAGATATTGCTTGTCGAAAGCAATCCCATGTACCCTTCGGGAAGATTTGCTATCGCGGCGCGGGCGGCTTCGTCCGAGGAATAGTACAGGCATGCCTGCGCCCTGCCGGACAGATCGCTTTCAAACATGGCGGCATAGTCCGCCGCGCTCATTTCGACAATCAGCCCGTCTACATCCTCATTTTTCCCGCTCGCATCGACGACTATGTACGCCTTATCTGCCTTTGCCGTGAACACCGCCGTCCGCCCCACAACGTTGAAGTAGTTGGAATTGACGAGGTTGATATTTCCGTCAGAAAGCGAAGAATTTACCGTGAAGGTATAGACCGTAGTTTCGTCCTCGCCCAGTCTGATCGTGCTGTTTACCGCCTGTATCTTCAGCCCGTTTTCCGCAAGCGCGCCGTAGCCGAGATACAGCCGCACGTCCTCCGCCGTGAGCGAAGTTTTTATCTCTATATTCTCCAGCCCGACGCCTGCGTTTGTGAACGCGCCGGCGATCGCCGCTCCGTCGGCGCTTGCCGATTGCGAAAGCACCAGCACGCCCTCGTTTGCAGAAAGATTATACTCATACGGAGAATACAGGCAGACGACCTCATAATCGCCCAGCATATCCCCGCTTTCGGGAACGGTGACGGTAAATTCGGACAGCGTTCTGTCGCCGAGGATATAGCCCGCATTTGTATCATAGGCGAGTTCGTCCAGCGTATCCGCAGAAATGCCGTCCCCCGTGCCGGACACGATGACTTTGCCCTCTATTCCCACGCCGTCCAGCGTGGTCGTGAGCGGCGAGATCAGGCTCTGCCCGAACAGCGCGATGACGAGAAAGAGCGTTACCGCGCACACCGCGAGCGCAAGGCTCATCATCGTAGTGAATTTGGGGCGGCTCTTATAGTTGAGTACGCCGATATGAAGCGTGTTTTTGAAATTATGGAAACGGCTGACGGCAATCTGCTCCGTCTGTTCGCTCCCGGAATACGGCGCGGGATGTTCGATCTGCTTATCCTCGCTCACGCTGCCGTCATAGATGCGCACGCGGCGCGTGGCGTACTGCTTGAAAAATTCGGGATTGTGCGTGACGACGATGACAAGTTTATCGCGGCTCACTTCTTTCAAAAGCGCCGCCACTTCTTTGCTCGCCTTGACGTCGAGGTTGCCCGTCGGTTCGTCTGCAAGGATGATGGGCGCGTCCTTTGCGAGCGCGCGGGCTATGACCGTTCTCTGTTTTTCGCCGCCAGAAAGTTTGCTGCCACGCCTGTTCATCTGCTCGGTAAGTCCCACGCGGGCGATAAGTTCCTTTGCCCTTCTCCGGCGTTCCTTTTTGTCGTCCAGACGAAGGAGTGCAAGCTCCACGTTTTCCAGAACGGTGAGGTTTTCTATAATATTGAAGTCCTGAAAGATGGTGGCGATATTCTTTTCGCGGTACTTCTCCCAATCGCTTTCGGAGTAGTGCGAGGTCGGCTCGCCGTTGAAGTAGAGTTCTCCCTCTTCATATGTATCATTCGCGCCGATGACGTTCAAGAGCGTCGATTTGCCCGAACCGCTCTCCCCTTCTATCGTCACAAACTCGTTGTAGTCGAACGCCAAATCGATCCCGCGGATACCCACCGTGAGAATATCGTTGGAATCGTATATCTTTCCGATCTTTTCTAACTTTAACAGCACCGAGCGTTCTCCTTTTTCTCTTTAAGAGTTGTTTGTATTCCCATAGCCTGCAGGCTATGGGAAAGGGCATGCCCTTTCCCGTTTGCATTTGTTCTCATACGCGAACTCATATGCAAAAAAATTTATCTTATCGTACACTCTTGTTTGTATGCGTTTATCAATGCTTGTCGCGTTGTTTTTCTTATTGCGCATACACTGCATAGTGCTTCACTTTTGACTTCCGAATCGGATAAACCGCTTTTCGAAAAGAATTGTTCCATCGCTTGTGCTGCAAGCAGGTATTCCTGCATTGCCGCTATGCCCGCTTCGGTGATATATACCGAACGCGCTTTCCCGCGGCGGACATATCCTTTTTGTTCCGCCGCTTTTGTCAGTTTCAGAATATAACCCGTCGATACGTCCATTTCTTCCGCAAGTTTATTCCCTTGCGCGCCCATTTCTTCTCCCTGCAACTTCTGCACGGCTATCAGATATTCAAGCTGTGAATGGTGCATTATTTTTTTCCCTCCTTCACGACGTAAAATATTCCCGTACAAGTTCCTTGCCGCCGCGCTTTGCGACTATTCCGTCCGCAATGAAATACGCCCTGTCGCACAGCGCCTCGGCGCAGCGCACGTCGTGCGTGATGGTGATCATTGTATTTCCAGACTGTATGTGCAGCTTATTGAGGATCTCCACCAGAGCGCAAAGTCCGTCGTAGTCCTGTCCCACCGTCGGTTCGTCCAAGAGCAGAACTTCGGGTTCGCAGGCGGCGACCGCCGCAATGGAAACGCGGCGCTTCTGCCCTTCGGAGAGCGACTGCGGGTGTCTCTCCCACAGGTGCTTTACGCCGAACAATTCGGCAATTTCCGCGGCATATTCTTCGCTCTTTGCGCCGAATGAGATCTCCTGCCGCACGGTGGGCATGAAGAGCTGGTAATCAGGGTTCTGATAGACGACGCCCACTTTTTTATACCAAGCGCGGTTACCTTTCGGCTTTTGCTTGAATTTTTCGTCTATGTATTGCGTGATAGCACCGCCCGTCGGCTTATAAAGCCGCGCGATCAGGCGCATGAGAGTCGTCTTGCCACAGCCGTTTTCGCCGAGAAAAACCGTCCTGCCGCCCTTCGGAATTTCAAGCGATATATCTTTGAGTATCTCGCGCTCCTTGACAGAGAATTTTATATTTGTAAGAGAGAAAATCGGCGCTTGTTCTGCATATATGTGGCAACTATCCTCAATCTTCGCCGTCTGCTGCATGAGATATTCCTGTCTGTTTTCGACCTTTTTGACCGTCCTGTTGCCGATGTGCCAGACCGTATCGACGAACGGCAGAACCATATCGAGGCGGTGTTCAATGACGACGATGCAGTACCCCGCCTTTGCGAGCGAGCGAAGCGTTCCCATGAGCATTGCCGCTCCGTCCTTATCGAGGTTTGCGAGCGGCTCGTCGAGAATAATAATCTTCTGCCCCATTGCGAGCGTGCTTGCGGTAATGAGCCGCTGTTTCTGCCCGCCGGACAGCGTGCGGCACTTCCACTTTGTATCCAGCTTCATGAGATTGCAGACGATCCCGATCTGCTTTTGTATCTTTATTGGCGGGAATGCGAGGTTTTCGCAGCCGAACGCAATTTCGTCCTCTACGATCTTCTGAATGATCTGCTCGTCGGCGTTCTGCAAGACGACGCCGACTTTGCGGCAGATCTCGCCCATCTTCCTGCCTTTGATACTCTCGCCGCCGACAAGCACTTCTCCCGAAAGCTCGCCGTAATTAACGTTGGGAATAATGCCGCTGACGATATACATTAAGGTACTTTTCCCCTCTCCCGAATGACCGGATAAAAGCGTTACCTCGCCATATTCGGCGGTAAAATCAGTATTTTCAAGTATCTTCGTCTTTCCGTCGTAGGAAAAATTTACGTTTTTTAATTCTATCGCGCTCATAACACGATCACCAGCACCGCGCCCGCGATCAGACCGAGTACAAATACAATGTCCGACAGCGCGATTTTTTCCTTTTTATAGATGGTATAGCGCACCTTTCCGAGCGCAAAGCCGCGCGTCTCCACCGACAGCGCGAGCGTGTCCGAAATATTCACCAGCCGCATGACGAGCGGCACAAGAAAGGCGCGGTATAAAATTTTCGGGTTCAGCACGCTGCCCGCGCCGCGCGTTTTCATCGCCTCGCGCACGCGCTTTATCTCCCCTTTGAGCATGGGAACAAAGGACATGGCAATCAGCATGCCGAGCGTGACCGAGCGCGGCGTATGTACCTGCGAAAGGCTGCGCGTCATTCTTACGGGCGTCGTGGACATGCCGGGGACGATGGCGAGGAACACCGCGCCGAAGCGGTTAGCCATTGCCCAGCCCGAATTGAGCGTACCCGTCGCCGCGTAAAATATCCCGAAGAAGATACCTGCATCAACGATAAAGGCGGGCAGTGCGTGCAAGCAGGATTTCCAGCATCCAAAAAGCCAAAGCCACACGAACACAGCGGCGAGAAAAATCGAACACGCGAGCATATCCTTCGCCATGATAAGTCCGAACACGATGATGAACAGCCCCGCAAGAATGGCGACGAGCGGATAGAGTTTTTTGTTCCACAGTGCCATTACTTCTTCATTACCCCCGATTTTCTCATTTCGCGGGAAATAATATAACCTATCACCGCACCGAGGGCACACACCGCAAGCACGGCAATGCTCATGCCGATGGCAACGCCCGGATTTGCCCCGATAAACGCGCTTACCGCGATCCCCGTTTCGTCCGTGACGGTATAGAGGAAGTTATAATAGATATACAGGAACGGCAGCGTGAGCGGGAAAAAGATGATACCCGCAAACACGCTTGCTCCGTCTTTTTTATACCCTCTGAAAATAAGCGTCGTAAGCGCTTCGGTAATAACCGCACAGATGAGAATGCACACGAACATGACCGTGCTCATAAACACGAGCACCACGCCGCAGCATACCGACATAAACAGGAGCGAACCGGTCTTTCTTACTTTCATCATGCCGATGACAGGAAAGATTGAGAATTGCAGTCCGAGGCAAACCTGTACGATGCCGAACACGGGAATATTGCCGACGAGCGGCATGATAGCTCCCGTTACCAGCATACATGCCGCCATAATCGCGAGGAACACGATGTCTTTTATTTTATACTTGCGGAAAATTTTATTCTCGTCGTTCGCATCCTCTTTCTGCGGCTTTTCTTTCCCTCTGCTTTCTGAAAGAGTCTTTGTAACTTCTTTCAAATCGCTTATCACTGATTCGGTGTTGGCAATCAATGCATCCGCAATGGCTTGATCGCTCTCAACAGAAAACTGTGCAGCGCAATACGGACACTTTACGTCATCCTTTCCTTCTTCAAGCGGGATGTTCGCACCGCAATTTGGACATTTATATTCTTTTAACGCCATTGCTTATCTTTCCTCCGCCATAATACCGTTTTTTACTTTGTAAATCCTGTCCGCAATCGCCATCGTAGACTCTCTGTGCGACACGAGGATGATGCTCTTTTTGCTCTTCTGTTCGGCAAGGGATTTGAGTATCATGCCCTCGTTGATGGAATCGACGTTGCTCGTCGGTTCGTCCAACAAAATGAGCTGGCTGCCCTTTAAGAACGCGCGGGCAAGCCCGATACGCTGTTTTTCGCCCGCCGAAAGATTGTCGCCCATCGCGCCCACCTGCGTTTTGTAGCCGTCCGGCAGGGTCATGATAAAGTCATGCACCGATGCCATTTTGCACGCGGTTTCAAGTTCTTCCTGCGTGGCGTCCGGCTTTGCGATGCGCAGGTTATCCTCGATGCTCTCGTCGAAGAGATAGGTCGTCTGCGAGACCATCGTCACATTGTCCAAAAGATTATCCGAGTCGATTTTATCGACATCGATGCCGTTGTAGTCGATTTCGCCCTTGTCCTTCTCCCAAAAGCGGAGCAGGAGTTTTAAGAAGGTCGATTTCCCGCAGCCGCTCTCACCGACGATGCCGATAATTTCACCCTTTTCGGCGTGCATACACACGTCTTTGAGGACGGGCGCATTGCTCTCATATGCAAAGGACAGGTTTTTGACGTTGAGATTTTTATAGTCGAAAGTCTTTCCGTTCTTTACAGGCGTGACAGCAGGTTTTTCTTCCAAGAGATTGAGAACGCGGTCGCCGCTGGCAAAGGTCTGCGTGAGATTGCCGGGCAAAGCAGACACCGCGAGTACGGGGCCGAAACTGCCGAAGATCGTCACAACACCGATGAGCATTTTGCCCAAATCGAGCATCTCAAAATGTACGAGCAAGATACCGACGATGAGCGATATGGCAATGAACAGCGTGACCATGAGTTCGGTAGCGGCGGAAGATTTCGTAATGCCGTTTTTCATCTTCTTCGTCTCTTTCAGAAGAATATCGGAACGGCGGTTGACCTCCGCTTCCCTGTCCTTTTCGGCGTTATTCAGTACAATGTCCTTAATGCCCTTGATACTGTCGAGGAAGTAGGCGTTAAAACTTGCAAACTCCCTGCGGTAGTTCACACCCGACGCTTTGAGCTTGCCCGACGAAATAAGAGGCACGACGATGCCGATTACCAAATATCCGACCAATGCCACAAGTGCAAGATACCAGCTTGCGACAAATCCCACGAACAGGAACACGGCCAGCGACACCAAAACTGCAATGCAGATTGGCGAAATGGTGTGTGCGTAGAACACTTCAAGCGTTTCAATGTCCGAAGTGATCATGGCGATAATACTGCCCTTCTGCTTGCTTTCGAGCTTTGCAGGACAGAGCACGCGGAGCGCACCGAAAATCTTATCTCGCAGCACCGCCAATAATTTGAACGCGATATAGTGGTTACTGTACTGTTCGAGATACCGAAGTCCTCCACGCACGACGCCGCAGCCGACGGCAAGCCCGATGATCCAGCCCCATGCGAGGGGGATTTCGGCGCACAAGCCGAGGATGCCCAAAGCCTTTGCCACACCCGTTGCGCCGAATACCGTCACGCCCATCGCCGCGATAAACCCAACAGAGCCGTTTATTACGGCGAGGATCATAATATACGAGAGAGAACCGAGTAAGACAATTAGGCTCGCCATGATTTTTGCGCCGCTTCTGCGAAGTTTTGCTTTCATGCTCTCACCTCCGCGGTCGCGCCCGTGATTTCTTTATAGCCTTCTTCCAACGCTTTTTGCGTATTGAACAGCTTTGCATAGCAGCCCTGCGCGCTCATAAGCTGCGCGTGGCTGCCACGCTCTTTTACTTCCCCTTCTTCCATATAATAGATGTTATCCGCGGGAACGACGTTTGCAAGGCGGTGGGAAATGACGATGACCGACTTTTCACGGCTCATAGCCTTAATGTTATCCATTATGATTGCCTCGCTCTCGATGTCGATATTGCTCGTTGCCTCGTCAAAGACGTAGATGCCTTTGTCCGCTACGAGGTTGACCGCAAGCGCCAGCCGCTGTTTCTGCCCGCCGGACACGTTGTTGGCATCCTCTGTAATGACCTTATCCAGCCCGCCGTTCTCCTTTATAAAGTCTGCGAGATTGACAGCCTCTAACGCCGCCCAGATCTCCTCATCGGTCGCGTTTTTCTTTGCAAGTTCAAAGTTGGCGCGCACGGTGTCGTTAAAAATATAAGTGTTATAGGAGACGGACGCGAGGTGTGAATAGTAGGACTCGCGCGTGACGTTCTCCAAAACTTCACCCCCGACGGTTACATTGCCGGCTTTCGGACGGTACGCGCCGACGAGCATATTGACGACGGTGCTCTTTCCGCAGCCGCTCTCGCCGACGATCGCCGTCATACCCTTTTCAGGGAAGGTCATGGACACGTTTTTCAAAACGTCGCGCTTGCCGTCATAAGAGAAGGTCACGCCGTTTAATTTGAGTTCCGTTCCCTTTACATCGTTCTTTCCCCATACGGGATCGGGCACGTTCAGAAGGGAGATGATCTTTCTGCCCGCGCTCGCGCCGTTCATGGCGACATGGAAGGCAGAGCCGAGCGAACGCAGCGGCAGGAAAAACTCCACCGCCACGAGAATGAGAAAGAGCGCCGACGCAGGCGCAAGCCAGCCGTTCATAAGTCCGACAATCGAAAGCGCGATGCCTGCGCCCGCACCGCCGTATGCCACCAAGTCCATGATGGTCGTGCTTGCAAGCTGCATGACAAGCACCTTCATCGTGATCTTGCGGAACTCCTCCGCGCTCGCGTTCATCTTGACATGGCGCGCGGCGGCTGCCTTGAAGATTTTGAGTTCTTTCAATCCCTGCACGCTGTCTAAAAAGGCGTCGCCCATCGAGGTGTATTTCCCCCAATACTTTGCAAAAATCTTTTTTGCATACTTTGAAACAGCCACGATGGACACGGGAATGAGCGGGACGCATGCGAGCAAAACGAGCGAGGTGCGCCAATCAACGCCCACGCAGATACAGAATAAAATAACGGGTGCGAGCATGGAAAAGAAAAACTGCGGCAGATAGGTAGAGTAATACAGATCAAGTTGTTCGATGCCCTCCATAGAAACCTGCGTCAGCCCCGCCATGCTCATGCCGTCCGTACTGCGAACGCCGAGTTTTAAGATTTTATCGTAGGTACGCTCGCGCAAGTCTTTCTTTACTTTGCGCCCCAGCATATCTTTGAGATTGCCCGTACAGCGGCTCGCGATATAGCGAACAATGATTGCCACGACCGCCGTTATCGCGGGATATATGTAGGCGTGCGGCTCGTATCCTTCGATGAGAAAATACACCGCCCAGCAGATACTCGCCGTTATGCCGATGTTTGCAAGCATACCGAGCACCATTAAAAGGACGGTATATACGACGTACTTTTTGTTTCCGCCGATAAGTTTTAGAAGTTCTTTATCAAACATTACCTTTTGCCTTCTCTTCCTTTTTTAACTTCTTTTTGTATTTTATCATCTGAAAGACGTGTTTGAACGCGAACACGGGGTGCGTGATTATCATTCTCGGCCCCGCCCACTTCATCACATCCTTTATCTTCTCCCTCATATCTGGCTTATAGCAATGGATACGACAGAAGGAACAGAACTTTTTGTTGACCTTGAACGGGCATTTTTCGAGGCGGAAGAGCGCGTATTCAGTGAGTGCTTTGCACTCCTCGCAGGCCTCTTCTTTCGTCCCATGTTTGCAGTGACAATACTTTTTTATCATCACGGGGATGAGTTTCTTCTCCCTCTCCCACGCTTTCAATTCTTTGGGTACTTTCTTGCTTTCCGCTTTCACCAGACCGCCTCTCATTTGTTTTATTCTCTTATGTGAACTACACTGCAAAAAAAATTGCCGATGAGCGTTGCTATATGAGAACATATACCCTTAAAATAAATACGCCGCAGCGTATTGCTTAAAAGTATAGGTTTTTGATAGCTGTCCCAAACCGCCGTTCGCTATCCCGAACCATATGATATTATAGCACTCGTGTAGATGCATGTCAACAAAATGAACTGGGGTTAATTATTCTTTTAGGAAATTTTTTACTAAGCCGGCAACGCTCCTTATCATACTGTCAATGGGACGGTGACTGCCGATTGCAGACACATCACTGTTAAAACAGAAAAAAGAGGGATCATTTCTCCCTCTTTTCCGCATTTTGCTTACTTGATTCCGTTTGTTTTTCTTCTGTCTTTGTATCAACCAATCTGTCACAGCCGATACACACAAACAGACCGTTCGATTCTTTTAAGTCCAATCCCTTGTTTTTCGCCCCGCAATACGAGCATATTTTGTCAGACAACATCTGATTCGCTTCCCTCAATTATTCGGCAATAAACTTTTTTAACAGTTCCATGAGTTCATCCGACACAACATGTTCGATACGACAGCCGTCTTGCTCGGCAAGCTCATCGCTTCCGCCTAATTTCTTGATTGCTGCCGTTAAAATCTGATGGCGCTCATATACCCTTTCCGCGCGTTTTCTGCCCTCCGCAGTGAACTCAATGACGCCCGTTTCAGCCATTGTTATATAGCCTTTATTGATCAGATGATGCAAGCCGCGCGAAATATTCGATTTCGCAAGTCCCAACTCATTCATTATATCTACGGAACGGACATTGGCATTACTTTTCCGAAGTAACAGGATCGTCTCCAGATACATTTCTTCCGATTCTCGGTTACTTCTTCTTTCCATCATTTTCTCCTCCGTTTCTTATATATTATATCCTATTTATGCGCAAAAGTAAAGAAAAAAGCAATCCGCTGTTTTCTCTATTATGGTTTCTTCCCTTAATTCACTCTTCTTTGGAGAGAATATCCATCATTTCAAAAATCAGCTTGCGCCGATTTTTAGGTATCCTTTCAAATTTTTCCAACAAGAGCAACTGTTCGCTCGTCAAATCGTGTTCCTCTATCCCGCCGTAAAATTCCGCGACAGTGATGCCCATTGCCTCACAAATACTCACAATGGAATCACGGCTCGGCGTATATTGCTTTTCATTGAACCAATCGTTGATCGTCGTTATATAGATTCCTGTTTCTTTAGAGAGTTTATACTTCGACCAGCCCCGTTTATCCATTAACTCCAAAATACGCCCTTTTACGTCCATAGCCCTCTCCTTATATAGTGTTACTACTAATAGTTTACTATTTTGTAACAAAAATATAAGAGGCGGCAACACCCGTGTTTTAGGTTGTATTGACAAGATTTATGTGCTATAATAGCTGTCTCTTATACACATCTGACGATGCCGACGACTTAATAGGTGTAGATCTCG
>ENA-OXEG01000053-OXEG01000053.1-human-gut-metagenome-genome-assembly--contig:-NODE-53-length-84600-cov-23.362115_pt1 | contig 84600 bp, 63 predicted proteins | sample MGYA00249355_ERZ652243 | MGnify/ENA primary metagenome ERZ652243 (study PRJEB26925, sample SAMN05826944) | human gut metagenome | biome: ENVO:2100002; feature: ENVO:00000062; material: ENVO:00002003... | reverse complement strand
GCAGGCTGCCTTCGCAATCGGGGTTCTGCGTGATATCTATGCATTTCACCGCTACACCACGCATTCCGCCTGCTTCTCGCTCACTCAAGACCGCCAGTTTCAACGGCTTCACGGGGTTGAGCCCCGACTTTTGACCGCTGACTTGACAATCCGCCTACGCACCCTTTAAACCCAATAAATCCGGATAACGCTCGCATCCTCCGTATTACCGCGGCTGCTGGCACGGAGTTAGCCGATGCTTTTTCTCCGGGTACTCTCCCTGTCCGCTCGCAAGCCGACCATTGCTCCCCGGCAAAAGAGGTTTACGACCCTTAGGGCCTTATTCCCTCACGCGACTTGGCTGGTTCAGGCTTCCGCCCATTGACCAATATTCCTCACTGCTGCCTCCCGTAGGAGTTTGGACCGTGTCTCAGTTCCAATGTGGGGGACCTTCCTCTCAGAACCCCTACGCATCGTCGCCTCGGTGGGCCGTTACCCCGCCGACTAGCTAATGCGCCGCATGCCCATCCGTCACCGGGTCGAAACCCTTTGACTTCCCGGGGATGTCCCCGGAAAGTATTATGGAGTATTAGGCGGAATTTCTCCCGGTTATCCTCCTGTGACGGCCAGGTTGCATACGTGTTACTCACCCGTGCGCCGGTCGCCGGCAGGTAAAGGCAAGCCTTTACCCCCGCTGCCCCTCGACTTGCATGTGTTAAGCCTGTCGCTAGCGTTCATCCTGAGCCAGGATCAAACTCTTCGTTGTTGTTATCTTGTTTTTTCTTTTTTTCAAAAGATCGTGTCGGAAATATCAGACGGCTGACCGCCGCTGCATCCTTCCTCCGTCAAGAGTCCAACCGCGCTTTGAGATCGATTTCGTCCCGGCCCGGCTTTCGCCATGATAAAGTATTGTGTCGTAGATTTGGAATTTGACAGAGCTTTTGTTCGTCCTCGGGCGTCGGTCCTGCGACCGGACCCTTCGGACAGCTCTTGTACTACTTATATCGTTGATGCAAATCTTTCAATGTGCTCTCTGTCGCTTTACAACCTTTTTCGAGGCCGTCGGAGCGCTTGCCCCGGAACAGCTCCGCAAAGTTACGGACAATTTTGAAACTACCAAATTTCTTGGCGGGTTTTTAACAAAATTTTGCTTCCTTGCGGCGAACCAGCAGCCGGTATTCATTGTTCTAACCCTTCTGCAGGCCCCTCCGGGCCGGTTGGTTTCCTAAAGCGGGTGCAAAGGTACACACTTTCCAAATCCCCTCCAAATTTTTCGACAACTTTTTCAAAAAAATTCGCGGCGCACGAAAACCGACAGGAGAAACCAGCAATAGAGCCAACGGGGACTCGTTTTTGCAAAGCGAACCGCGGACAAACCCGCGACACGAAGACAAAAAGAGCCATAATAAATAATATGAGCGGATGTGGCACAAGTAGACAAATTAGCCACACTCCAATGGCGCATATATTCCGAATAATTTCAGGGAAATAATTAACTTTGTGGCAAGTGCATACATAGCAAGTGATTACATCTGTCGCAAAAGCGCCGGATGGGGTTCAGGCCCGACCAACAGACACTCCGAGCAACCACCCTACCATCAGGAACTCAACAATGGATATGGAGAAGAACAACGATGAACGACAGGCCCGACGTCCACGCCGTTCGAAGGCCGATATAGAAAACGCTATCGAAAAAGCTGCGATTGCCCAAATCAAGAAAAAGGGATTTGCGCGGTCGCAGGTAACTGACATCGTGAAACGCGCCAAGATAGAGCCTATCGTGTTCTACAACCGCTACAAGAATCTGGAGGAGTTTTACGAGGGTTTCGTGAAACGCTACGACTACTGGTTGAGCGACCTGGGAAAAGGGAAACGCCGCCAGACAGCAGACAGCGGCACAAACGCCGAGACGATGCGCACGCTACTCGACGGGCTGCTCGACAATGCCATCGTGGCCGAGCTGCTGCGCTGGGAGATAGCCGAGGGATGTCATATAACCCAACGCACAGCGGCAATCCACGAGATTGATTTCACGGCCTACATTGACCGTCAGACGGTCGACATATCCGAAGAGAAGCGTACGGAAGCGAGAGCGATCTTTGCTCTTGCCATTGCAGGCTTATATTATATTGTACTGCACAAAGACCGTGCCCCTTTCGGCGGCTTCGACATCAACGTAGCCGAGGACCGCGCCGAAATCGAGAAAGCGCTGGAGAAAATCGGAGAAATAATAGCGAACTATTAACGCCCCGTGTCGGCGCGAAAACGCTCGTAGAAATCCGGGAAGCGCTCGAGCGAGAGCAACACGGCAAGCGCCGTACGATACTCGCCGTCGACCACCATGTTTGCCTCCACAGCATCGGCATGGACCACCAATGAAAACGAAAGGCCGCCAGAAAGGCGCCATGCGCGAGCAAGCAACCTTCCTGCTGGACAGCGAAAATGTGGGGACAAGGCGCAATTGCTTCACTCACATATATTATTGGCGTCGACCGGCTGCCCGAGATACGGCTCTATATGAATGGTGACAATCATATCGGAACCATAGGCGCTCTTCAGCCGTTGCTCCACATCGGAAGCGATGCGGTGGGCATGGTCGACAGTGATACGCGGATTGACCTTGATATGGAAATCCACGATCATGTAATTGCCGTTGCGGCGCGAGGCGAAATGATGGAAAGCCTCCACCCCGGGGGTGCTTCCGATAATATGGAACATACCCTCCTCGACCTCCGACGGAAGCGAGACCTCCAGAAGTTCCTCGACGGCCGGACGGCCGATTTTCACCGATACAAGAATAATAAACACGCTCACCACCATTGCGGCTATCGGGTCGAGCACATGGAAATGCGGGCCCAGAAACATAGCGCCTGCGATTCCGACAAGAGTGGCCAGCGAAGAAAGCGCGTCGCTGCGATGATGCCACGCATTTGCAATCACCACTTGCGAATGTATGCGCTCACCCGCATCGCGGGTATAGCGGAAAAGCCACTCCTTCAGCAGTATCGAGAACAGAGCCATGGCGAGGGCCACCCATCCGGGCGACAGAAGCGGATGCCCGTGCATGGCATTCCACGTTTTTTCGGCGCCGTCGATAAAAAACAGGATTCCCACTACCGCGAGGATCATCGCAAGCAGCATGGTGGCGAAAGTCTCAAACTTACCGTGGCCATACTGAAAGTCGCGGTTGGCCTTCCGCCGTGCGATACCGACAAATATCAGAACTATTATATCGGTAAAGAAATCGGAAAAGGAATGCACGCCGTCGACAACCATTGCCGTGGAACGTCCGAAGATACCGGCAATGACCTTCAACGTGCCCAAAACGGCGTTGCACCAGAAACCGACCCACGTAACGTGGCGCGCGATGCGCACCGCATCGCGGTCGCTGACAGGAGTATAGGAGGATACGGCAGGTGTCGGTCTCATGTTTTTCAGTTCCGGGATTAAATAATGTGGCCGTAACGGCAAATTTATATATAGAAAACAGATAATCAAAATAATGGTTTCAAAAAAATGACCCTACGATTTAACTTTAAGCATAAAACCATGTCTAAGGTAACGATAGCAAACAACCGAACATAATCACCATCTCCTCAATCGATCCGCCCCCAGATGAGTGTCCTACAAAAGGTATCTACAGCCTCCGCCGCCACAGCGCCACCCGACCGCACTGCTGAACAGCAGATGCGCGACGTAATGACACGATGGGGCGAGCCGATTTACCGGCATATCCGACGCATGGTTGTAAGCCACGCCGACGCCGAGGACGCCGTGCAGGAGACGTTTATCAAGGTTTTCCGCAATCTCGACAAGCTCCGGCAGCCCGAAGCACTTAAAGCATGGCTTTACCGCATCGCCACCAACGAAGCACTCCGGATGCTTGCCGAACGCAAGCGCAGCGAGTCCATTCTGGCGACGGAATTCCCCACGGATGCCAATCTTCCGGCAGCCGACGAATACGTGGACTACTCCGACCTTGAGGCGGTCAGGCTCCAGCAGGCAATCCACACGCTGCCACCAAAGCAACAGGCCGTTTTCCTCCTACGATACTACAATGAGCTCAGTTACGAGGAAATAGCCGACGCCACAGACATGACCGCGTCAAGCGCCAAAGTAAACTACCATTTCGCAAAAACAAAAATAACAGAATACATCAGCAGCCATGACACCTGAACTCCGAAACACACAAAACGACACGTCGTCGCCGCTCGACGCCCTGCGTCGCCGCGATCCCTACCGCATGCCCCCGGACTTTATAGAGCGGCTGACCGACGAGGTAATTGCCCGCGTCGCCTCTGAACAGGCCATGGGACGGCATCGCCGGTTTACCGTGCGCCTGCGTCTCTGGGCCACCGCCGCCGTATCGGCCGCCGCAGTGGTGCTCATAGCCATCAACCTCCTCCCCGGCGTCCAGCACTCCGAAAGCCTCACCCCCGATCAGGCCTTCGAGCGACTCAGCGCCTCCGATCAGGAATACCTGCTCGACAATTACCGAAACGATATGGTCATGGACTATGCAGCTCTCTGAACCGCTCTTCGAAAGCATTCATAATATCCACTCTTACGACTAAAAATCTATGTACAGATTACTGATTATGCTGTTTACAGCGACAGCCATAGCCTTCCAGGCAGTAGCTTCCGACGCCTCGGCCGACGAGAAGAAATGCAGCGCAGCCAATGGCCGCCCCTCGCGCGAACAATTCGCAAAAATCCAGGCCACCACCATAGCCGCCGACCTTGAACTCGACGAGGCCACAACGCGCACCTTCGTGGAGACCTATCTGAGAAATCAGAAAGAGATATGGGAAATCCGTCCGCCCAAAGATGCGGAATCCGACGACACAAAAAATCTGACCGAAGCTCAGGCCAAAAAAATAATCACCGAACGGTTCGCCCACCGGCAGCGCATGAACAAAATACAGGAAAAATACTACCGTGAATACAGCAAATTCCTAAGCCAGAAGCAGATTCTGCGCGTCTACGACCACGAGCACAAGATGATGGAGCGCATGATGCGTCGCCGCCACGGAAAAAAACGCTGAGACCGGATTTGCCATTCTAAACGAAGGCGGGATGTCGACAAATGAGTCGACATCCCGCCTTAAGATTTTCAAGGTCGGATTACTTGCCGCCGAAATAGCGGTCGTAGAGGCCCTTGAAGCCGCGGCCATGGCGAGCTTCGTCCTTAGCCATTTCGTGAACGGTATCGTGGATGGCATCGAGATTAGCCTTCTTGGCGTTGGCAGCGATACGCATCTTGTCCTCGTTGGCACCGGCTTCGGCCAGCATGCGCTTGTAGAGGTTGGTCTTGGTATCCCATACGCAGTCGCCGAGGAGCTCGGCGAACTTCGAAGCGTGCTCGGCCTCCTCGAAGGCGTAGCGCTTGAATGCCTCGGCGATTTCGGGATAACCCTCGCGATCGGCCTGACGGCTCATAGCCAGATACATGCCCACCTCGGTGCATTCGCCCATGAAATGAGTATTGAGGTCTTTGATCATCTCCTCGGAGCAGCCTTTGGCAACGCCGATTTCGTGTTCGGTAACGAACTTAACGGCCTCTTCTTCGGTCAGTTCCTTAAACTTGCTTTTGGGAGCGCCACAGAGCGGGCACTTTTCGGGAGCCTCATCGCCTTCGTGAACATAGCCACAGACGGTGCATATAAATTTCTTCTTCATAAGGATAAAAAATTGAGATTTTTGAACTACTTTTTCAACAGACAAAGGTAAACACAACCCCTCGATTTAACAAATCAAACTTCATAAATTAAGAAATAAAAGCACAAAAAAATCTACGACTTTCAGGATTTCACCAAAGGTGCATTTAGGGAAATTTCAGTAGCACGCCTATATATATCGGAGATTACGAGGGAGGCGAGGCGGAGGCCGAAGGTAGCGGTGATATGGCAGAGCGAGCCGTTGACGGCAACCTTGCCGAAACGCATCGAGCTGTCAGGAAGGTCAATGCCCTCCAGAGCCTCGGGGTGATTGGGCAGGCGTTCGGGCGAGAATACGCACATCACCTTGCGGGCCGGGAAGGTGCCCGCGCGCCGCATGCGACTGCGCAGCGCGGCTGCGAGAGGGCATCCGTGCACCTTCCAGAATTCGGCCACCTCAATCTTTCCCGGGTCCATCTTGAGTGCGGCTCCCATGGATGAAAACAGCACCGGCCGGCGGCAGGCAGCCACATTGAGCATAAGCAGCTGCTTGTCGGCCAGCGAGTCGATGGCATCGATTACATAGTCGTAGCTTTCGAAATCGAATCCGGAGGCGGTAGCCTCGCAATAGGTGGCCGTAAAGAGTTCGAGCTCCACATCGGGTGCGATGTCGCGCAGACGGGCTGCCATCGCCTCGGTTTTGGGGCGCGCGACGGTAGCCATAGTGGCCGGTGCCTGGCGGTTTACGTTGCTCACGGCCACACAGTCGGCGTCGACAAGTGCCATATGCCGCACTCCGGTACGCACGAGCGCCTCAGCCGCCCAGCTCCCGACGCCACCCAGTCCGAGCACCATTACGCGCACCCGGCCAAGCATCTCCATGGCCGGAATACCGAGCGCCAGCGCAGAGCGCGATGTGGCCAATTTATCTGTTTGTTCCGTTTTCATAAATAGCTTTATTCCCCGGACGCCATTTGGCGCCGCGGCGGTTGCAAAATTACTGAAAAACCGCTAACTTTGCACTCAACAAACTGCGAAATAATCGCAATCAGTTTATTCACATTTCCTTATGCAGCAAACACGCGACGCCGTGCTGGTTCTGGAAGACGGAACCACATTCCGGGGGAAGTCGTTCGGCTACGAAACGGCAACCGCCGGCGAGGTGGTGTTCAACACCGCCATGACGGGCTATCCCGAAAGTCTGACCGACCCGTCATACGAAGGGCAGATACTGGTGACCACCTATCCGATTCTCGGCAACTACGGAGTGCCGCCGGAAACCACCGAGCCCGACAACGTGAGCCGCTATCTCGAAAGTTCCAGAATCCACTGCCGCGCTATTATCGCGCAGGATTACTCGTGGGAGCCGAGCCACTGGCTGGCCACGCGCAGCCTCCATCAATGGCTCCGCGACGAGAAAAAGCCCGGCCTCTACGGCATCGACACCCGCGCCCTGACAAAGCATCTGCGCGAGAAAGGGTCGATGCTCGGCAAGATTTATTTCGAGAGCCCCGACGAAGTTGAATTCTCCGACCCCAACGCCGAGAATCTCATAGCCGCCGTAAGCTGCACCGAGCCGGAAATCCACGGCGAAGGAGAAGAAACCATCGTGCTGGTGGACTGCGGCACGAAATTCAATATTATCCGATGCCTCACCCGTCGCGGAGTGAAGGTGATACGCGTCCCCTGGGACTATGATTTCACCGACATCCCCTACGACGGGCTATTCATATCCAACGGCCCGGGCAACCCCGACTTCGCCGAGGCCACAGTAGCCAATATCCGCAAGGCGATGGCCACCGGCAAGCCCATCTGCGGTATCTGCATGGGCAACCAGCTGCTGGCCAAAGCCGCCGGAGCCAAGACCTACAAACTTAAGTACGGCCACCGCAGCCACAACCAGCCCGTGCGCATGGCCGGGACAAACACCTGCTACGTGACTTCGCAGAACCACGGATTCGCCGTCGACGACACTACACTCCCCTCCGACTGGGAACCGCTCTTCGTCAACATGAACGACGGGACCAACGAGGGTATCCGTCACCGCACGATGCCCTGGTTCTCGGCCCAGTTCCACCCCGAGGCATCATCGGGTCCGCGCGACACGGAATTCATCTTCGACAAGTTCCTCCAGATGGTGCGCGAACATAAGAACAAATAAGACTCCCCACCCCAATCCACACTCACTTCCCTACACCAGACAGCGGCATGGAAAAGAAAATCAGCAAAGTAATACTGCTGGGCAGCGGCGCCCTGAAGATCGGCGAAGCCGGCGAGTTCGACTATTCCGGCTCACAGGCTCTCAAAGCCATGAAAGAGGAGGGCATCGCCACGGTGCTCATCAATCCGAACATCGCCACCGTGCAGACCTCCAGCGGGTTTGCCGACAAAATCTACTTCCTGCCGGTAACGCCCTACTTCGTGGAACGCGTGATAGAAAAAGAGCGCCCCGACGGCATTCTTCTGGCCTTCGGAGGCCAGACCGCGCTCAACTGCGGTGTGGAGCTTTATGAGTCGGGCGTACTGGAACGCTATGGTGTCAGCGTGCTCGGCACCCCCGTACAGGCCATCAAGGACACTGAGGACCGGGAGCTCTTCGTGCGCAAACTCGACGAAATCGACGTAAAAACCATAAAGAGCGAGGCTGTGAGCACTACCGCTCAGGCTCTTGAGGCAGCCGAACGCCTCGGCTACCCGGTGATCGTGCGCGCCGCCTATGCCCTCGGAGGCCTCGGCAGCGGTTTCTGCGACAACGCCGAGGAGCTTACCGCGCTCACCGAGAAAGCGTTCTCGTTTTCGCCGCAGGTGCTCGTGGAGAAATCGCTCAAGGGGTGGAAAGAGGTGGAATACGAGGTGGTGCGCGACCGCTACGACAACTGCATCACCGTCTGCAACATGGAGAACTTCGACCCGCTTGGCATCCACACCGGCGAATCGATAGTAGTGGCACCCTCGCAGACGCTCTCCAACGACGACTACCACTTCCTGCGCGAACTCGCCATAAAGATTATCCGTCATATAGGCATCGTGGGCGAATGTAACGTGCAATATGCCTACGACCCCGACTCGATGGACTACCGCGTAATCGAGGTAAACGCCCGACTTAGCCGCTCGTCGGCTCTGGCATCGAAAGCCACAGGCTATCCCCTGGCTTTCGTGGCCGCAAAACTCGGACTCGGCTACGGACTGTTCGAGCTGAAGAACTCCGTGACGAAAGATACCACTGCTTTCTTCGAGCCGGCACTCGACTATATCGTCTGCAAGATTCCTCGCTGGGACCTCGGCAAATTCCATGGCGTAAGGCGCCAGATCGGTTCGTCGATGAAATCCGTCGGCGAAGTTATGGCCATCGGACGCACCTTCGAGGAGGTAATCCAGAAAGGCCTGCGCATGATCGGTCAGGGTATGCACGGCTTCGTCGGCAACCGCGACTTCGAAGTGGCCGACATGGACGAGGCCCTGCGCGAACCCACCGACAAGCGCATCTTCGTGGTGGCCAAGGCCATGCGCGAGGGGTATACAGTAGAGCGCATTCACGAACTGACGAAAATCGACCGCTGGTTTCTTGAAAAACTCCACCACATAATCGCCACTGAGCGCGAACTTGAGGCAGTCGACAGTTTCGACGCCCTTCCCGAGGCGCTGCTGCGCACAGCCAAGCAGCAGGGTTTCAGCGATTTCCAGGTGGCTCGCGCCATACGCAAGAACGCCTTCGACTCCATAGCCGACGGCCTTGCCGTGCGCGCCCTGCGCAAGCAGCTCGGCATCGTGCCCGTGGTAAAACAGATTGATACCCTCGCGGCCGAATATCCCGCGATGACCAACTACCTCTACCTCACCTACAACGGCTCGACCAACGACGTGGAATACCTGCACGACCACCGCTCGGTGGTGGTGCTCGGCTCCGGTGCCTACCGTATCGGCTCGTCGGTGGAATTCGACTGGTGTTCGGTCAACGCGCTGCTCACCGTGAAAGAGCGCGGATGGCGCTCGGTGATGATCAACTACAACCCCGAGACCGTGTCGACCGACTACGACATGTGCGACCGCCTCTATTTCGACGAACTCACCTACGAGCGTGTGATGGACATCCTCGAACTTGAGCAGCCCCACGGCGTAATCCTCTCGGTTGGCGGCCAGATACCGAACAACCTGGCCACGCGCCTCGACGATGCCGGAGTGAACATCCTCGGCACCTCGGCCGAGAGCATCGACAACGCCGAGGACCGCCACAAATTCTCGGCCATGCTCGACCGCCTCGGCATCGACCAGCCGCGCTGGCGCGAGCTGACGAGCTTCGCCGACATCGACGACTTCATCCGCGAGGTCGGGTTCCCGGTGCTCGTGCGACCCAGCTATGTGCTTTCAGGTGCCGCAATGAACGTATGCAGCAACGAGGAAGAGCTTCACCGCTTCCTGCGCCTTGCAGCCAACGTGAGCAAGCAGCATCCGGTGGTAGTGTCGGAATTCATCCAGAACGCCAAGGAGATAGAGATGGACGCCGTAGCTCAGAACGGCGAAATCAAACTTTACGCCATTTCTGAGCATATCGAATTTGCCGGCGTGCACTCCGGCGACGCCACAATCCAGTTTCCGCCACAGAAACTCTATGTGGAGACCATGCGCCGCATCAAGAAAGTTTCGGCGCAGATAGCCCGCGCGCTCAACATTTCCGGACCCTTCAACATCCAGTTCCTTGCCAAGAACAACGATATCAAGGTGATAGAATGCAACCTGCGCGCCTCGCGCAGCTTCCCGTTCGTGTCGAAGGTTCTGAAACTCAACTTTATCGAGCTGGCTACACGCGTAATCCTCGGCGAAGAGGTCGAGAAGCCCTCTAAATCGGTGTTTGACCTCGACTACGTCGGCATCAAGGCCTCGCAGTTCAGCTTCTCACGCCTGCAAGGTGCCGATCCCGTGCTGGGCGTCGACATGGCGTCGACCGGAGAGGTAGGCTGTATCGGCGACGATACCGACGAGGCGCTGCTCAAGTCGATGCTCTCGGTAGGCCACCGCATCCCGCGCCGCTCTGTGCTGCTCTCCACCGGCACCCCGCGCCAGAAAGCCGACATGCTCGAAGCCGCGCGCATGCTGCATGCCTACGGCCTGAAAATCTACGCTACCGAAGGTACATACCGCTTCCTTACGGAAAACGGCGTACCGGCCGTGCGCGTCTACTGGCCTTCCGAGCCCGAGGGTCAGCCGCAGGCGCTCGACCTCATGCACGATAAGCTGATCGACATGGTTGTCAATCTGCCGAAGAATCTCTCGTCGGCCGAACTTTCCAACGGCTATAAAATCCGTCGTGCCGCCATCGACCTCAACATCCCCCTGCTCACCAATGCCCGTCTGGCCTCTACGTTCATCCACGCGTTCACCCATCTCAGCCTCGACGACATCAACATCAAGAGCTGGGACGAATATAAATAAGCCCCCGGCTCCCGTCCGACGCCCCGGCGACTTCGACTCATCTGCATGCAATTATGGCTGAACACAATCAACTCGGTAAATGGGGAGAGGAAGAGGTAATCGCCCACCTGGTGAAAAACGGGTATGCCATTGTGGAACACAACTGGCGTATGAACCATCTTGAAATCGACATCATCGCGTCGAAAGGGCGAGATATCGTATTCGTGGAGGTAAAGACGCGCCGCGAGAAAGGGAGTCGCCCGGAAGATGCAATCAACGCCCGCAAAATCAGCAATATGGTGCGTGCGGCCAACGTATATCTCCGCGCCCATCGTGTTGACCTCAACGCGCGCTTCGACGTAGCCGCCATCTCCGGCGACCCCCACGACTTCGAACTTCTCTACATGGAGGACGCCTTCCGCGCCCCCCTCCGCACCTACCGCTGATTCCATGACCGCAGAAAGCGGTCGACGCATGCCTCTGTGGCAATACGTAACATCGACACCCCTTTGATGAAATCAACCATCGCCACACAAAGGGGTTGACGATGTCACAGATGGCCGGTATGACTGGAAGATCGATAGAGGGCGACGTGGAATCAGCCGGTAATCCTGTTATAAATCTCCCATATCCATAATCGTTTATCAGTCAGTTTCATGATGTAGTTGCATTTTCTTTTTCAGATATTCATCTTTGCCTACAAAATTCTGAGAACCGATGGCTCCTCCCCCATATTCAAACACTACGAAAGGAGAATAAACAATAGAGGCACCAGATTCATTGATTTTCTTTTGTTCTTCAGAAGAGAGAGGTCTATGATATATCTGATAATCATACTTTCCCATACCTATACGGCAAAATCCGATACAATAAGGTGCATCCGGTATAGCCTGCAAGGAAATAGAAATGCATCCGATTTCTTCCAACTCTTTTTTTAGCCAAGTTAAAGAATTTCTGTCGAGCCCGCTTTGAATGAGCAACGAATCTATCTTTTCCTCGCTCGGATCCCAGTTGGAATCCATCTCACCATTGCCGTTTGATAAATGGAAGATTGAAACATCGCCATGCTCAAATTCAATCTCTACGGAACATCCGGGAGCCATTTTATTGTATAGATTACGATAGATCCGCTCCATGCGTCCGCTATATTCGATATAATGGTTTTCCATTATATCGGCATCACATCTGTTTGACGGATTGAAAAACAAGAATGAAAATAAGAGAATGTTGACCACATTCAATATCAACAGCATCTTTTTATGCTTGTCGTTGCATCTTAGCGAACAAATAAAAGATATGCAGGCAACAATAAACACAGGTATGAACAACCAGAAGAATACCGCAATTAACCACACAAATAACACGCCTACCAAATCGCCCACATTCAGCCCTAAAAAGCACCCAGTAAGCAGCAATACACAAATGTATTGTATCGTTACCCAAAACAGTTTACCGCCCGGTTTCATAATTCGTTATATCGCATATAAATAAATGAATCGCCATTGCCCGGTTTTGAGATTTCAACATTAGAAGCCTCGCAAATCTCTGTGACCTTTGGAATTTCATTCGGTGGAAAGTCCCCAACTATTTCTCCCGCTATATCGCTCAACATTTCTCTGTCTATATCAGTCGGGATAGAATCCAGATAGCATTTCAAAATTAAATGATTATGTGAGTAATTCATCAATATCGCCCTGACATTAGGCGAGACATTCCCTTTGACTGCTCTCCGAGCAGAATCAAAAAGATAATCCGGAGTCATATCAGGTATCTTTTTTACAATCCAACGCTTGGTAAGATACGACGACATCAACACCGGAACAACAAGGAGCACAGTCCATCCCACACCAATGATAATGACAAGTTCATTATCCGTAATGTATTTAACCTCATCTTCAGAAATGTCCTCCGGCCGCACACTTGCCGATGCAGGATTCCAGTCATAAAAGAATATTAAAAGCATCCCAATCAGCAGCACGACAGAAAACAGATACAGCCATCCCGCAAGCCTCAGCCAAGAGTATCCTTTATACAGCAACCATGCCGGGATGCCCGATATCGCAAAATAAATGCACAACGCAGGCAGCAGCAATATCAACCCGCCGCACGCTTCAATCTCGGCTCCGTTGCATATCAGCATAACAACAATTTGACATAACAACATGAAGCCGCAAAGTAGCATCATTACCTCAAACTTCCAGAATCGTTTATCGGTCAGTTTCATCGCTGCCACCTTTCTCGCAATTTCCGACTGATTGTTCTACTTTTATTTTCAGATATACTTCTTTTTGTCTTTTATGGTCGTAAGTCTTCAAGAACAACATATTGTTGTCATGCCAAAAGATAGGTTGGATTTTGAAATCTTCTTGGAAAACGAATTCATTATATTGAGTATTTTTATATGACTGGAAGTTATAAATATAATTCTCTTCGCGACGAAAGAACTTCAAGTCTAACGGCCCATCGCAATCGTATCCTGTCTGCGATACATACATCCCGTTTATATTTATTGCCGTTGGGAATGCCGCCTCACATAGATATCTGCCACTCTCAGCATCAAACCACCATACAGAATCCTCAAAAGGAGTGTTGGGTATAACAAAACCATACAACTTAAATTTTGGAAAATATAATAACCATTGTTTGTTAATACCAAAACCTTCTACAAAGTCATATATCTCCCGACGGGTAAAAGAATCAAGCCGTTCAAACTTCGTTTGCGATTCTTTCAACACCATATTCACGATTTCATTATCGGTAATGGTGCCTGTCGGAATAACATTATAGCGAGAACATTCTTTTTCTGCATTCGCATATTCAACGTAGCTTATTTCCTCTACTGAGAAAACAGCTTGGGCAGATGCAACAGCAGCGCTTGCTATCACAATCACCAATATCCAAAGTCGTTTATCGGTCAGTTTCATCGCTTGCCTCCTTTCAGTTTCTCTATGAAAGTCTTGACTTCATTGGGAGAAAAACTACTAATAGCATTTTTAGGAATTGACAGATGAGGGAATTTGCCATCGTAAATAATAATCCTCAGACTATCGCTTTCAGAAAAATCAATATCATAACTAATGGAATCCGTGTAGCTTATTTCTCCTCCTTCGTAATTAATTTCTGCGAAATTGTCGGGATAAACAAAAGTACCATAAGATTCTTGCGATAATAACGGCTGAACTTGATACAGGCTGTCAATGAGTACCGAAATATCGCCGGCATGACGATGATAACGTGCTGAATCAATAGGAATAACCCATGCGGCTGGCGATGCCCCGCGCTCCAGTCCATATATGCATCCTTTCAGCGTGTCGACTTTGAAGCATTCGATTGTCTTTTTCCCATAATCATATATCTGTATCCATTGAGGAAGTGGGCGAATGAACATGCCTTCCTTTTTGCCCAGGTTATAGCGTGGGGATGCGGCCATCAACCCCGTAGTATGATAGAGTACATGTTCATCATCCTCAGCATCAATATAATGTCGACCACAGTAAAATAGCAGTGGTAATGCAATGACAGCGGGAATGAGAGAGAACCAGAAATCTATTCTCAACCACCATTTCAGAAATTTCGGTTTTCCAAGTCCGCGGCTGACAGGGAGGGCGAGCAAACCAAGAATATAACCTACAACTAAAAGGTTATTGATTAGATTCCATCGCCACATAACGCCGCCATCCGTCACGTTTATCATCACAATGATAACCGGCAGGAGCGCAATCTGCACCCACACCATCCACAGCACTATCTTATATCGGAGAGAATCGGACATAGATTAATTCTTTTTGCGTTTGAACTTGATGGTTTTCTTGGCGTTGCGTTTGGGATATTTGACCTTGATTGTCACTGGTTCGTCGTAACCCTCGGCCTCTATGCGGAGTGTCGCTTCTTTAAGGAGCTTACCGTCTTCTCCTCTTAATCCATGGTCATAGTCCCAATAAATGCGACAAGGATGTTTGTCATCAAAATATTGAGGATTTAAAGATTCAAAATCCTCCACACCATCCTCATCAATCCACACACGCCAAACGTAAAGGTCTTCCCAAGGAATGGTGTTACCCTTTTCATCAACCACATTTAAATCAAGATAATGCTTTTCTTCAATAATTGCATCTACAACAACAACATACTCCCCTAATATAGCTTGCGATGGCGCAAGTGTAACTTCTACATTTCTCATATTCTCGGTCACGACTATCGACAGCGATTCATAGCCTACATATTTCACTTCTAATGTGTCACCGATACAGGCTGACAATTCGAAATGACCGTCTAAATCAGCATAGGTCCCGGACTTCGTTCGTTTATTTAAAATAGTTGCTCCGATTAACGGCTCTTTTGATATAGTTCCGTCAGGTAATGTATCACCGCTCAAAGCTACACCTCTCACTGTTATAGTATCAGCCATAACAGGAATGCTTCCTTTCAAAACGTTCTGCGGTTCTTGCAAGGTCTGAGCCTGCGAGGTCATCGGTATGAGCATGGCGAGGGATGCTGCCGAGATTCCGGCAAGGGCTATAACTTTTCCGGCGAGGGAGCGCGCGCGGAGCTGTTGCTCAAGATAGCGCACCTCAGCCTCACATTTGGGACATGTGCCGAGGCAGTCGCCTTTGTAGCGACACTTCGACGTGGCGAACTCTATGCCGTTTGCCTCGGCAATCTGCCGACGTATCTCTTTCAGTATCTTGCAAGTCTGTTTCCCTCGTGCCATAGTCAGTGTCTGCGGATTTGGTAGGTAAATAAATCGAATCGGGTGAAACCGAGGGCTACGAGAGCCTTGCGGCTTTTCTCGCGATCGGCATCGGTATTATAGTCGGGTATCAACGGTATGCGGACGATGCAGTCGCTTTGGCGTCCGGACTCCGCTATCAGGCGGAGATTGTCGAGAACATGGTCGTTTGACTGCCCTGTATAGCTGCGGTAAATATCGTGGTTCATATCCTTGATGTCGATTATAAGGGTATTGACCACCGGAAGCAGAGCCTCGATGTTGGCCGACGGCACGCAGAGCGATGTCTCCAGATTGAGCTGCCATGCGGAGCCACACAGTTGGCGGAACTCCCGGATAAACTGCGGACACAGACATGGCTCGCCGCCCCCAAAGGTTATACCACCGTTTGTGGCTATGAAATAAAGCTCGTCGATGCGCGTCTCAGTATATAGTTCCTCCGGCGAATACTCGCGGAAACGGCCGCCGTCGCCCAGCGACTGCGGATTCAGGCAATAGCGGCAACGTAAGGGGCATCCATGAAAGGCAACAAGCGTGGTAACGCCATCGCCGTCAGTCGAAAGGCGATGCCGCGCGATGCCAATTATCTTAGCCCGTTGCTTTTTCATGCTATTATTATCTTATCTGTAATTAGGCAAAGTTACAATGAATAATCGGCATCAGGCGTGACAAATGTCACTTTAGAGCATGAGGATCAGGGCATCGCGATGTGTTTTCTTAAATATACTCATTTTCAGAACGGCACTTCGCCTAAGCGTTCTGCGGAGGTGGCGGCAGCATTCTCCGCCCCTCGGATGCGGTGCAACTGACGACGGGATATCCCTAAATAGGAGGCAATCTCATGAATGGGCAGACTGTGTATGACTCCCGGATAACGGGAGACGAGTTCACGGAAGCGCTCCGTCGGAGTCTTTACGAGCATATTCAGATAACGGCTATAAGCCTCCTCCAATAGATTGGAAGATACCTCGGCGACAAAGCCGGCGGTGCGCTCTACGATAAACCGGCGCGCCTCTTCTATCAGCACACGCTGAACCTCGGCATCGCTTCCGGCAACAATGGAGGTTAGCGAAGGCCGGTTGTACAGGAATCCCTGCACATAGTCGGTGACAACCTCGCCCTCGAATGAGAAGCCCGTAACGGCTTCATCTCCTTTTGAATTAAGAGCCACATATTTGAAATAGCCCGACTTTACGATACCTACATAGCGGCACAAGTTTCCCTGCTGAACGAGTCTCTCACCCCTGGCATAGAGAATGCTCTTGCCCTTGGCCGCCACATAATCATTCAGCACCGAGAAATCAATCCTCGTCATAAAGTCGTTTAGATGCGCCATATTGCAAATATACGATTTTTCTGCTGATTGACTTAAAAGTAAATGTTCCCAAATTACTGACACCATTCAAATTTATTTCAGACTCCATTTTTTATATTATCCCGGTCCATGATTTGAACCGGTCGCCTATGAACCAGATAGGCAGATACCTGACGACACTTAAGTCAAAAGCGGCGAAGTGGGTAGGAATGGAGGGTATTTGGAATGGAGATAGTCCGAAAGAAATGTGTAATTTTGCAGTCGATAAAACGCAGTGTAGATTATGGACGCTCAGAATGAAGGTAAAGAGATTACAATAAAGGAAGGGGAAGCTACAGAAGCCGCAAAAGGGAAAGAGTATGGGAACGGGAAAGTGGAAAGGAGCGAGAACTTGAATGGGAACGGGCAAAAGGCGAACGGAGTAGATTCCGGAAAGTTGTGGAACAAGGAGTATATCAAGGTGATGATATGCAACTTTCTGCTATTCTTCGCATTCTACCTGCTGACGCCCCTCCTTCCGCTGTATCTCGACAAGCAGTTCGACGCCGACAAGAGTATGATAGGCCTTGTGCTCTCGGGCTATGTGGTAGCCACACTGCTTGTAAGGCCATTCAGCGGATTTGTGGTCGACTCTTTCGACCGCAAGACAGTGCTGACCATCTGTTTCTTCGCATTCTTTATCTGTTTCACCGGCTACGTCGGAGCAGGCACTCTGCTGATGTTCGCCATCGTCCGCACCCTCCACGGCATTCCTTTCGGCGCCACCACGGTGGTAAACAGCACCGTAGCCATCGACGTGCTCCCCTCCTCGCGCCGCAACGAAGGGTTAGGCTTTTACGGACTGAGCAACAATATCGCCATGGCTGTGGCACCGAGCGCCGGAATCTACATCTACCACGCTACCGACAACTTCATGCTGCTCTTCTGGCTTTCGCTGATACTGGCGTTCGGCGGATTCTACTGCGCCACCAAAGTGAAGCTTCCGACACGCGAGAAGGTGCAGGCCAAGCCGGTGCTCAGCCTCGACCACTTTTTTCTGGGGCGTGCGTGGCTGCTTGCCATAAACATCAGCTTCTTTGGTCTTTGCTGGGGAGTAATGAGCAACTATGTGGCCATCTACGGCAAGACGCAGCTCGGCATCACCGACGGTACCGGAATATTCTTCATGCTGCTTTCGGCCGGACTGATCACCTCGCGCCTCTTCGGCTCGAAGAGCCTCAGGGCCGGAAAAATGACGCGCAACGCCACTGTAGGCGTACTGCTCTCGCTGGCAGGCTATTCGCTTTTCGCATTTGTAGCGACCGAGTGGAGCTTCTATCTCTCCGCACTACTTGTAGGCCTCGGCAACGGGCAGATGTATCCTGCATTCCTGAATATGTTTGTCAAGGTAGCGCACCACAACCAGCGCGGCACGGCCAACTCCTCGATTCTGATTTCGTGGGACCTCGGGATGGGCATCGGCATACTGCTCGGAGGCGTGATAGCCGAAAATATCGGATTCTCAGCGGCCTTCCATACCGTGGCATTCATGCAAGGAGCCGGCGCTCTGCTCTTCATCCTCGTCACCGGCAAATTCTTCGAGCGCCGTCGCCTCAACGAAAACTGAAGCTGAGGCGCGTAAAGCGCAGACCACCTGAGACAGAACCGGACGAAGATACACAAGAATAAGGCGGTGGGTAGAGAATCGGAATTCTTACCCACCGCCTTATCAGCATTCAGTCGGGGAAGGGCAACGTCGGGGCGCTGGCGCCACCGGTAATGGCCTTCCGGACCATTATATTTTCAGTCTGGCAAAGCTTACTTGCTCTCGGGAGCCTCAACGCCGGCGATTTCCGGATCAATGAGGATGCGGCCGCAGTATTCGCAGACGATAATCTTCTTGTGCATCTTGATTTCGAGCTGCTTCTGCGGGGGGATGCGGTTGAAGCAGCCGCCGCAGGCGTTGCGCTGGATGTAGACAACACCCAGACCGTTGCGGGCATTTTTGCGGATGCGCTTGAAGGCATTGAGCGTATAGGCGTCGATTTTCGGCTCGAGCTCCTTGGCCTGCTGACGGAGGCGCTCCTCGTCCTGACGGGTTTCGGAAACAATCTCCTCGAGTTCGGCACGCTTTTCGGCGAGCACGTGCTCGGTGTCCTGAATGCTCTCTTCGGTAGCCTTGATTTCAGACGTCTTGTTCTCGATCTGGCGCGAATAGTCGTTGACGTGTTTCTCGCCAAGCTCGATTTCGAGGGTCTGGAACTCCACTTCCTTGGTAAGAAGGTCGAACTCGCGGTTATTACGCACGTTGTCGAGCTGCTCCTTATAGGTAGCGATTTTGCTCTGCGAATCAGCGATTTTCTGGCGCTCCTTCACGAGTTTGTCGTTGAGGGCGGCGATTTCGGCCTTGTAGTTTTCGATACGGGTGTGCAGGCCGGCCAGATTGTCTTCAAGATCCTTCACTTCGAGAGGCAGCTCACCACGGATGGTTTTGATGCGGTCGATTTCGGTAAGGATTGTCTGAAGCTCGTAGAGCGATTTCAGGCGGCTCTCAACCGAGAGTGCTTCGGTTTTGGTGTTTTCGGTAGCCATTATTAAATAAAAAACTGAAATGTTCGTGGGGACAATACTCCGGCCGATGCCGGAAGGGTCAATCACAGACAAGCCACGGGGTTGTGGCAGGCCTGCGATTTTGCGACTGCAAAGTTAGGAAATTTTTCTGTTAAAATTTCCAAAAAAATCTGCGTAGCGCATTGCTCCGTCTCATAATGACCGGCATCGACAAGCAGAATGCGGTCGGCATGGTCGAGCATCTGGTTGTGCTTGCAGTCGGCAGTGACGTAGACCTGCGCACCGGCGGCAATAGCCTCGGGCACAAACTCACCGGCGGCACCTCCGCAAAGAACCACGCGACTGATGGCCACGTCGGGCACCGGCAGGCTGTAGCGGAGGGCAACAGATCCGAAAACCTCCTTAACGAACTGAAGGAATCGCATCGGCTCCATCGTCTGAGGGAGGTTGCCTACCGCGCCCAGACCCTCCTGCGCACCCGGGCGGGAGGGCACGAGCACCTTCACGTCGGTGAGTCCGAGCATACGGGCCATACGGCGCGAGATACCGCCTACGGCAGCATCCATAGCCGTATGCGAAGAATATATGCAGATACCGGCTTGAATGGCCTTGGCAAGGACCACCTCCGGACGATTGCGGCCGGCCACGCACTTCACTCCGTGAAACAGCAGCGGATGGTGGGTAACGACGAGATTACAGCCATGGGCCACAGCCTCGTCGATCACGTCGGCGGTTACATCGACGCAGAGCAGCGCTCCGGAGGCCTCGGCACTGACATCGCCAACCTGCAGCCCAGAATTGTCGTAGCTCTCCTGCAGATGCAGGGGAGCTACGCATTCTATCGCCTCGATAACTTCTTTTATCTTCGGCATATCGTATTATTTTTCTTCCTTGGGAGCAAGGGCGAGCTGGAGCTCGTCGAGCTGCTTCTGGTCGAGCGCGGCAGGCGCCTCGAGCATCACGTCGCGGCCGGAGTTGTTCTTCGGGAAAGCGATGCAGTCGCGGATGCTGTCGAGACCGGCGAAGAGCGAAACCCAGCGGTCGAGACCATAGGCGAGACCTCCGTGAGGGGGTGCGCCATACTTGAAGGCGTTCATAAGGAAGCCGAACTGCTCCTGGGCCTTTTCGGGGGTGAAACCGAGAATCTCGAACATCTTTGCCTGAAGCGCGGCATCGTGGATACGGATTGAACCGCCTCCGACCTCTACACCGTTGACAACCATATCGTAGGCGTCGGCGCGGACATCCTCCGGACGGCTGTCGAGCAGTGGAATATCCTCTTCCTTAGGATGAGTGAACGGATGATGCATAGCCATAAGGCGCTGCTCCTCGTCGCTCCATTCGAACATCGGGAAGTCGACTACCCAGAGGCATGCGAACTTGTTCTTGTCGCGCAGGCCAAGGCGGTTGCCCATTTCGAGACGCAGTTCGCAGAGCTGCTTGCGCGTCTTCATGGCGTCGTCGCCACTGAGAATGAGGATGAGGTCGCCCGGCTCGGCGCCGAAGGCCTCCTTCATCTTCTGGAGCGTTTCCTGCGTGTAGAATTTGTCGACCGACGACTTGACGGTTCCGTCGGGCTCGATGCGGGCGTAGACCATCCCCTTGGCGCCGATCTGCGGACGCTTCACGAACTCCGTGAGCTGGTCAATCTGCTTGCGGGTATAGTTTGCAGCCCCCTTGGCGCAGATGCCGCCGATATATGCGGCGTTGTCGAACACACTGAAACCGGAACCCTTGAGGATATCCATCAGCTCGACGAACTCCATGCCGAAACGGAGGTCGGGCTTGTCGGAACCGTAGTATTTCATCGCGTCGGCCCAGGGCATACGCTGGAACGGCTCGGTAAGTTCTACGCCGCGGAGCTCCTTGAAAAGATGTTTGGCCATCCCCTCGAAAAGCTCGATGATGTCGTTCTGCTCCACGAAACTCATCTCGCAGTCGATCTGGGTGAATTCCGGCTGACGGTCGGCGCGGAGGTCTTCGTCGCGGAAGCATTTCACAATCTGAAAATAGCGGTCCATGCCCGACACCATCAGCAACTGCTTGAGAGTCTGAGGCGACTGGGGCAGAGCATAGAAGCAACCGGGATTCATACGCGAGGGAACCACGAAATCGCGGGCACCCTCCGGAGTGGAGCCGACGAGCATCGGAGTCTCGATTTCAAGGAAACCCTTCGAATCGAGATAGCGGCGCACCTCCATGGTCATGCGGTGACGCAGTTCGAGATTGCGGCGCACGGGCGTACGGCGCAGGTCGAGGTAGCGGAATTTCATGCGGAGATCGTCGCCGCCGTCGGTATCGTCCTCGATGGTGAAGGGAGGAACTTCAGACGGATTGAGCACGCGGAGCTCCGATGCGATAATCTCGATGTCGCCGGTAGGAAGGTGAGGGTTTTTGCTTGTGCGTTCAGCCACACGGCCTTTTACCTCCACCACATATTCGCGGCCGAGATGACTTGCGACATCGCAGAGCGATGCGTCGGTATCATTGTCGAATACAATCTGAGTGATTCCATATCGGTCGCGGAGGTCGACGAAAGTCATGCCGCCCATTCTGCGCACGCGCTGCACCCATCCGGCCAGCGTGACGCTCTTTCCCGCATCGGCGAGACGCAGCTCGCCGCAAGTGTTGGTTCTATACATAGCTTGATATATGAAAAGCTTTATTAAATTTTCCGAAAACAAGAGAATCGAGGCGAGAAGATGCGGTATGGCATCCACACCTCTATTACGTATGCAAATTTAGCAAACATTTCGGAATTGGCCCTCACTCCCACCCATTTTCCCGCTAATTGGAGGTTTATGCCGACCGTACAAAGAGTCTGAAGGCCTGGCATGGGGGGAAATATGTTTTATAACACGGAAAATGCATCGGCCGTTAGATGGGAAATGGCTATATTTGCAGAAAGGGACGACAGCCAGGCGCACAGGCCCGATGCCTCCCGATAATATCACAACTTTTAGGCAAATAGGAAGCCATTTCAGAAAACATGGAGCAGCAGCGAATCATAGAGTGCGTACCCAACTTCAGCGAGGGGCGCGACAAGGAGAAAATCCAGGCAATTGTAAATGCTATAGAAAGCGTTGAAGGGATAACGATGCTCGACGTGGACCCCGGCGAGGCAACCAACCGTACAGTGGTTACATTTGTCGGGACGCCTGAGGCAGTAGTGGAGGCCGCATTCCGCGGTGTAAAAAAAGCCGCCGAGGTAATCGACATGAGCCAGCACCACGGTGCCCACCCGCGTATCGGTGCGACAGACGTTCTGCCGCTCGTGCCCGTGGCCGGCGTGACGCTCGAAGAGTGCGCCGAGATGGCCCGGCAGCTCGGCCGCCGCATAGCCGAGGAGCTACGTATCCCGGTTTATTGCTATGAGGCGGCGGCTTTCACACCTGAGCGCAAGAACCTTGCCGTATGCCGCAAAGGTGAATACGAGGCGCTTGCCGCACGTGCCGACGCCACAGGCGAGGCTCCTGACTTCGGCGCCCGCCCCTTCGACGACGAGATGGCTCGCACGGGTGCCACGGTTGTCGGGGCCCGCGACTTCCTTATCGCCGTGAACTACAACCTGAACACAACATCGACCCGACGCGCCAACGCCATTGCATTCGACGTGCGCGAGAAAGGACGCCCCAAACGCACCGGGCCGCTCGTAACCGACAAGCCAGAAATCGGACCCGACGGAAAGCCCGTGATGATTCCCGGCACACTCAAAGGCACCAAGGCCATCGGCTGGTATATCCCCGAATACGGCATCGCGCAAGTGAGCATGAACATAACCGACATCAACGCCACCCCGCTCCATGCGGCCTTCGACGAAGTGAGCCGCGCGGCAGCCGCACGCGGCGTGAGAGTGACCGGTGCCGAAATCGTGGGGCTCGTGCCCCGACGCACCCTCATCGAAGCCGGCAAGCACTACCTGCGCCTTCAGCAGCGTTCCGCCGGCATCCCCGACGACGAGATAATCCGCACGGCCATCATCTCGATGGGGCTGTCGGAACTGAAGCCCTTCGACGTAAACGAAAAGATAATCGAGAACCGCATATCCAAGCCGGACACCGACGCCCTGACGGCCATGACCTGCCGCCGCTTCGCCTACGAGACCGCGAGCGAATCGCCCGCACCCGGCGGCGGTTCAATATCCGCCTATATGGGCGCCCTGGGGAGCGCCCTCGCCACAATGGTGGCCAACCTCTCGGCCCACAAACCCGGCTGGGACGCCCGCTGGGAGGAATTCTCGGAAGTGGCCGAAAAGGGACAAAAACTCACCGACCGCCTGCTGGCGCTCGTCGACGAAGACACGGCCGCATTCAACCGCGTGATGGACGCCTTCAAACTCCCCAAAGGCACTCCGGAGGAGAAAGCCGCGCGCACCGAGGCAATCCAGCAGGCTACAATCTACGCCGCCGAAGTGCCTCTGCGCACTATGGAGGCAGCCTCCGAGGCCTTCCCCCTGCTTATGCAAATGGCCCGCACGGGCAACCCCGCCTCGGCAAGCGACGCCGGCGTAGGTGCCATCGCCGCCCGTAGCGCCATACTCGGAGCCGAGCTTAACGTACGCATCAACGCCGCATCGCTCACCGACCGCGAACAGGCCGACATTCTTATTGAAAAAGCGAAAAATCTGGCTACCGAGGCTTGCGCCGCCGAAAAAGCGATACTCGCAGAAGTAGAAACAAAACTTTAAACCTTTCATATGACACTCCAGGAATTTCAGGACGACCTCCGCACAGGCATCCCCGCCCAGCTTCCGCCCGACCCAATATACGACCCCGAGGTGAACCACGCCCCGCGCCGTAAAGACATACTCACGAAAAAAGAGAAAGAGCTCGCTCTGCGCAACGCACTACGGTATTTCCCCGCCGAGCTCCACAGCCGCCTCGCCCCCGAATTCGCCGACGAACTGAAACGCTACGGACGCATATATATGTACCGCTACCGTCCGCAATATCCGATGTACGCCCGGCCAATCGGCCAGTATCCGGCCCGGTCGCGCAAGGCCGCGGCCATCATGATGATGATTCAGAACAATCTGGACCCGCGCGTGGCCCAGCATCCCCACGAACTCATAACCTACGGAGGCAACGGAGCCGTGTTTCAGAACTGGGCCCAGTACCGCCTGGCTATGAAATACCTATCGGAGATGACCGACGAGCAGACGCTCGTGATGTACTCCGGCCACCCGCTGGGACTCTTCCCCTCGTCGACCTCGGCGCCGCGGGTTGTGGTGACCAACGGAATGGTGATACCCAACCACTCCAAGCCCGACGACTGGGAGCGACTGAACGCCCTCGGCGTGAGCCAATACGGTCAGATGACAGCCGGATCGTATATGTACATCGGTCCGCAGGGAATCGTGCACGGCACAACGATAACCGTTCTCAACGCCGCCAGGCGCCAGCGCGCAGTTGGATTCGGCAAAGGCAGCGGACTGCTGTTCGTGACCGCCGGACTGGGCGGCATGTCGGGCGCGCAGCCCAAGGCCGCCAACATAGCCGGAGTGGTGAGCATCACCGCCGAAATCAACCCCAAGGCCGTAGCCAAGCGCCACGAGCAGGGATGGGTCGACGAAGTACACACCGACCTCGACACCGTAATCGACCGCGCCGAGCGCGCCGTAGAGGCCAACGAAACCATTTCGCTGGCATATCTCGGCAACATCGTAGACCTATGGGAACGACTGGCCGGGCGCAACGTTCATGTAGACCTCGGGAGCGACCAGACCTCGCTCCACAACCCCTGGGCCGGAGGCTACTATCCCGCCGGATTAAGCTACGAGGAGTCGCAGGCCATGATGGCCGACAATCCCGAAGCCTTCCGCGAGGCTGTGCAGAGCTCCCTGCGCCGCCAGGTTGCCGCCATCAACCATCTCGCCGCCGACGGAATGTACTTCTTCGACTACGGCAACGCCTTCCTGCTCGAAGCATCGCGCGCCGGAGCCGCCGTCGGTGCCACCGACGGCAGCGAAGGATTCCGCTATCCTTCGTATGTGCAGGACATCATGGGCCCGCTCTTCTTCGACTACGGATTCGGTCCGTTCCGCTGGGTATGCAGCTCGAGAGACCCCGCCGACCTTGCCGCCACCGACCGCATAGCCACGCGCGTGCTCCGCGAGATGCTTGAGGAATGCCCCGACGAAATCCACGGCCAGCTGGCCGACAACCTCCACTGGATTGAGAAAGCCGCCGAAAACCACCTCGTGGTAGGCTCGCAGGCCCGCATCCTCTACGCCGATGCCGAAGGCCGCGCACGCATAGCCCGCGCATTCAACGACGCCATCCGAACGGGCGAAATCACAGCTCCGGTAGTGCTCGGCCGTGACCACCACGACGTATCCGGCACCGACTCCCCCTACCGCGAGACATCGAACATCTACGACGGGTCGAACCTCTGCGCCGACATGGCCGTACAAAACGTGATAGGCGACGCGTTCCGGGGCGCCACATGGGTATCGCTCCACAACGGAGGCGGCGTAGGCTGGGGCGAAGTGATCAACGGGGGCTTCGGCATGGTGATTGACGGCTCGGCCGACAGCGCCACCGCTATAGACCGCATGCTGCTATGGGACGTGACCAACGGCATAGCCCGCCGCTGCTGGGCCCGCAACAAGGGCGCCATGAGCGCTATCCGCCGCGAGATGGGGCGCACCCCTACCCTGTGCGTCACCCTTCCCAACATGGCCGACGAGCAGGCAATCGCCGATGCCATGAATATTTTCCACTAATACAACCACACTTAAAGCATCCATATGGAAGTCCATCATATCAGCCCCGACTGGCTCGAAATCGACCGCGTGGCTCAAATCATCGACAACGACATGAAGCTCGCCCTGAGCGAGGAATCCGCCCGACGCATAGCGCGCTGCCGCGAATATCTCGACAACCAGATGGCGACGCAAAAAGAGCCCATCTACGGCGTATCGACCGGATTCGGGTCGCTCTGCAACATCTCCATCGCCCCCGACCAGCTGGCCACACTCCAGAAAAATCTGGTGATGAGCCATTCGTGCAGTATCGGAGAGAAAGTCGACCCGGAGATTGTAAGGATTATGATGCTTCTGAAAATACAGTCGCTCAGCTACGGCCATTCGGGCGTGCAGACCGCCACGGTGGAGCGCCTGATCGAGATGTTCAACCGCCACATCACCCCGGTGGTGCGCCGGCTGGGCTCGCTGGGAGCTTCGGGCGACCTCGCACCGCTTGCCAACCTCTCACTCCCCCTGCTCGGGCTGGGCGAGGTAGACTACGACGGGCAGACAATCTCCGGCGCCGAACTGCTGCGACGCACCGGATGGGAACCGATAACCCTGCAGAGCAAAGAGGGACTGGCACTGCTCAACGGCACCCAATTCATGTCGGCCCACGGCGTTTGGGCCATAATCCGCGCACGCCGCATCATGGTGTGGGCCGACAAAATCGGCGCACTCTCGCTCGACGCCTTCGACGGACGCATCGAGCCCTTCCTGCCACAAATTCAGGCGGTCCGCCCCCACCCCGGACAGAAATCGACGGCCGACGCAGTACGCTACTTCCTCGAAGGGAGCGAATTGCAGAAACAGCCGAAAAGCCATGTGCAGGATCCCTACTCCTTCCGCTGCATGCCACAGGTTCACGGTGCCTCGAAAGATACTCTCGAGTTCGCCGCACACGCCCTGGAGACGGAAATCAACTCCGTGACCGATAATCCGACAGTTTTTCCCGAGGAAGACCTGGTGGTATCCGCCGGCAACTTCCACGGGCAGCCCATCGCCCTGCCGATGGACCACCTCGCCGTGGCTCTGGCAGAAATCGCCGACATCTCGGAGCGGCGCACCTTCAAACTCATATCGGGAGTGCGCGGACTACCATCCTTCCTCGTGGCCAGACCGGGGCTGAACAGCGGCTTCATGATTCCGCAATATGCCGCTGCCTCCATCGTAAACCGCAACCGCGCCCTGTGCTGGCCCACGTCGTCCGACAGCATCCCCTCCTCGCAGGGACAGGAAGACCACGTGTCGATGGGCGCCAATTCAGCTACGAAACTCTGCGAGATAGCGGACAACACCTACCGGGTGCTGGCCATCGAACTTCTGAACGCCGCCCAGGCACTCCACTTCCGCCGACCGCTCCACACATCGCCCTTGCTTGAGAAAATGGTAGCCGAGCTGAGGCTGACGGTACCATTCGTCGACACCGACACAGTAATGTATCCGCTTATCGACGCCACTACCGAATTCATCAAGACCACTATGCACTGACCGGCTGGGAAACGAAATAAACTTCAGCCCACTATGAACCTATTCATAAACATCGGCGTGCTCGCGGGCGCCGACCCGCGCACATCGGCCCGACGCGGCGCGGAAATGAACGTTTTCAAAACCATCGAGTCGGCATGGCTGCTCACCGACGGCGACACCATAGCCGCCTGCGGCGAGATGGCCACACTCGGCGAAGTGCCCGAGAACGCCGAAATCATCGACCTCGACGGCAGCTGGGTGTTCCCTTCGTTCTGCGACTCGCACACACATATGATATATGCAGGCGAGCGCTCCGGCGAGTTTCTCGACAAAATCAACGGTCTGAGCTATGAGGAGATTGCCCGGCGCGGGGGCGGAATACTGAACTCCGCCGACCTTCTTGCCGCCACCCCCGAGGAGGAACTCTATCGCCAGGCAATGGAACGCATCGATGAGGTGATAGCCAAAGGAACCGGAGCCATCGAGATAAAGAGCGGCTACGGCCTGACCACCGAGAGCGAGCTGAAGATGCTGCGCGTGGCTCGCCGCATAAAGGAGACGGTCCCGCTGGAGGTGAAGACAACTTTTCTCGGCGCCCACGCCGTAGGGCGAGCCTACGCGGGGCGCCAGAGCGACTACGTCGACATGCTTTGCCGGGAGACGATTCCAGAAGTCGGGCGGCAGCGGCTGGCCGACTACGTAGACGTGTTCTGCGACCGCGGATTCTTCACGCCCGACGAGACATCACGCATCCTCGAAGCAGCCGGAGCCTACGGCATGCGGCCGAAAATCCATGCCAACGAGCTCGACATCTCCGGGGGCGTGCAGGTAGGAGTGGCCCACGGCGCCCTTTCGGTCGACCATCTCGAGCGCATCGGCGAGGAGGAAATCCGTCTGCTCGCCCACAGCGGCACCATAGCCACCGCACTCCCCGGCGCATCTTTCTTCTTAGGTATGCCATACGCGCGAACGCGCGACCTGATCAATGCCGGAGCTGCTGTGGCCCTTGCCTCCGACTACAATCCGGGCTCTTCGCCCTCAGGCGATATGCGGTTTGTGGCATCGGTAGGCTCAATACGCATGCGTCTCACGCCGGAACAATCGCTCAACGCCACTACAATCAACGGCGCAGCCGCAATGGGCGTGGCCGAGCGTTGCGGAACCATAGCGACGGGGAAAAACGCCAGTTTCTTCATTACGCGCCCCCTCCCCTCTCTGCAATATCTTCTCTACGCCTATACTACGCCTCTGATCACCGACATCTACCTGCGCGGCAACCGGATTAAATCAAAGTAAACCGATTGACCGACCCTCGCTGACGTAAAAGTGGCAAAATCGACAATTTCCGAGCAATTTGCGTCAAAACCATCACATTTTTTATAAACAGTAGCTTCATTCTCGCATTTTTTTTCTAATTTTGCAAGCCGAATACTCAAGGTAAAAACGAGTGCCCCAAGTGATATTGCCTCAATCATTATTGGTCCACAGGTACTTGAATATCTGACCTCTCTTCACGCTATATCCGTGGCCAAGGCCGGCGGGTATAATCCGGACATTCCGAACGTATATAGCCAACTCATAAAATACCGCTGCAGGCCTTCATCGGCCACAACTACAGCTAACGTCTGACTATCAGGCATTTTCAACCCATAGCATGAAGTTACTACAAGCAAAACTCGCGCAGTACACCGCTCCGCAACAGGCCATGGCCGCAGGAGTCTATCCCTATTTCCGCGAAATTTCCTCAGAGCAGGAACCCGAAGTGCTTATCGACGGCAAGAAGGTGCTGATGTTCGGCTCGAACTGCTATTCCGGCCTCGTGGCCGATCCCCGCATCAAAGAAGCCGCCATCGAAGCAACCAAGAAATACGGCACCGGCTGCGCCGGATCCCCGTTCCTCAACGGAACTCTCGACATCCACAAGCAACTCGAACGCCGCATAGCCGAATATATCGGCAAAGAAGACGTTATGATATACTCCACCGGCTTCGAGGTGAACCTCGGAGTGGTTTCGTGTCTCACAGGCCGTGAGGACTACATCCTCTGGGACGAGCAGGATCACGCCTCGATTATCGAAGGCCGCCGTCTGAGCTTCTCCACCGCCCTGAAGTACAAACACAACGACATGGCGTCGCTTGAGAAGCAGCTCCAGAAATGTGACCCCGACAAGGTGAAGCTCATCGTTACCGACAGCGTATTCTCAATGGAAGGCGACGTGGCCAACGTGCCTGAGATCGTGAAGCTTGCAAAAAAATACAACGCATCCGTAATGGTCGACGAAGCCCACGGCATCGGCGTATTCGGCAAAGGCGGCCGCGGCGTGTGCAACCACTTCGGCGTGACCGACGACGTAGACCTGGTGATGGGAACTTTCTCGAAATCGTTCGCATCGCTCGGCGGCTTCATCGCCACCGACAAGGAGATTACCAACTTCCTGCGCCACCACTCCCGCTCCTACATCTTCACCGCCTCGATTACCCCCGCATCGACGGCCGCTGCCCTGAAGGCCATCGATATAATGGAATCGGAACCCGAACGCCAGGAGCATCTCTGGGAAATCACACACTTCGCCCTTGACGGATTCCGCAACATGGGCTGCGAAATCGGCAACACTTCCACTCCGATTATCCCGCTGTTCATCCGCGACGACTACAAGACATACCACGTGGTGCGCGACCTCTTCGACGAAGGCCTCTTCGTGAATCCTGTAGTTTCGCCCGCCGTTGCTCCGCAGGATACACTGATACGTTTCAGCCTGATGGCCACCCACTCGAAGGCTCAGGTGGAATACGCTCTCGACAAATTTCAGAAGGTATTCCGCAAATACGAGCTTATCCCCTGACCGGAGGATACGCCCGTTTGCCGAAACCACACTTCTCTCAAACCATACTGACATGCCTCTCAAATCCATACTCAGCGCAACGTTGCCATATTCATATGCGGCAATCGTTGCGCTTGCATTTTCTGCCGCTCCCGCAATAAAAGCCGACAACGGAGTGAGGGTTATAGACTATTGCCCGGCTCCGACCCAGTTTGCCAATCTTGAAATCGCCATCGACCCGTCGGCTGCCGCAGCTCCATTAAAAGGCGCGACTGACGACACGACTGAAGGGGTGACTACGCTCGGCAGCTTCGGAGGCTACGTAGTGCTTGCGTTCGACAAGCCTGTGCTCAACCATCCGAAGCACCGCTACGGCGTGGATTTCGTAATCGGGGGAAACGCTCTTTCGAGCGGTAGCGGAGAGAGCTGCGAGCCGGCCGCAGTGCAGGTTATGGCCGATACCAACGGCAACGGAATTCCCGACGACGGCCCTTGGCTGGAGCTTGCCGGAAGCGAGTATTATCTGCTGACATCCCAACGGGGATTCTCGGTGACTTACACTAATCCCTGCTATAACACCGCGCACCAAGTATGGTGGAAAGCGTCGGACGGCTCGACGGGAGCCGTGTTGCCGACATCCTACCGCAGCAACGTACTTTATCCGGACCCTTATCTTCTTCCCGACCATCCGGAAGCGGCCGGCGTTCCACTGACCGTGGCGCCGGATGCAGAATCCATGACATTCACCGGCACACGCATACGCGGTTATTACGACCTGCATAACCCGAAGGCAATAAAGATGTTTCACACGCCGGCTTTCGGATATGCCGACATGCGCGCGGTGCCGGCAGGGCTGACTCCCGCCGCACCCCATAATCCCTATTTCGCCGATTCCAACGGAGAGCCCATTGACGGATTCGACATCTCATGGGCAGTCGACGCCGACGGCAACCATGTGGAGCTGGACCATATCGACTTCATCCGAATCTACACTGCCGGACTGCAGAATGGCGGCTGGACCGGAGAATGGTCGTCGGAGATAAGCGGGGTGATGCTGACGGAGCCGGATGATACTTATGAGCCGACCGACATCTGCATGCACTACCTCGGCGGAGGCGCCCAGCGCATTGCAGTGGGGGCAAGCTCGACCTTCACCGGACTACTCTTCAAAAACGGCATACCTCAGAGCGGTGGCAACCCTGCCTTCACCCTCGGAAATTCCGACCTTGCCGCCCTGAGTAAGGATGGCAACGTAACGCCCAAGACCACCGGCAAGACCACACTAAGCTACAGCCAGACCGACGCCGTCGATTCTTATACGGTCGATCTGTGGTTTACAAAGCTCACCGGAGTGGTATTCGTCGATGAATCAGACAAAACCTCGGCGGCAGCCAAAGCCGAATGCCGCCTGGGTACCATTCTGTGGCTCAACCCCATGAGCATCGACAACAGTGAAGAAATCTTTGCGGGCGAAAGCGGCAACCGCTACCAGTTCGATACCTACAGATGGTATGTGAGCAATCCGTCCGTCGGCACGGTGGATGCCTATGGCACTTTCACCCCGTCGGCAAAGGGAACAACCGTAGTGACTGCCGAATCAATGACCGACCCCTCGCTTTACGCCGAAATACAGATAACAGTTAAAGAACCGGCCAAACTGCAGCAGACTAAAAAGACGCTCGCCATCACCCGCGAACAACCGGCCGGAGCACTCGCCACACGCCAGATCTGGATGAGCGCCGACAAATCTCTTCCGCTGGTTACCGGCGTCGAAACGGATTCAAAATACCCCTACTTCCGCGTGGAGCACAACCGTCTTGTCTACGACTGCGCGGAGGCCACAGAGTCGTTTGTCACAACTATCAGCCTGACGGCCGACTATCGCGGCACGAAAGCGCAATACCCGATTGAGGTGACATACGACGCCATGAGCGGCATCGCCGACATCGAATCCGACGCTCCGCGCCTATTCCCCGCCGAGGTATATGATGCCTGCGGGCGTCATATCGGCACCGCCGAGTCGATGCGACAGCTCGAAGGCCTTACAAACGGGCTCTATATCGTGCGCTACGCCTCAGGCCTGACCGAAAAACACCGCATCGCCCACTGGCAGTAGAATCCGGCTTAAACCACCTTACATCAGCGGCGGGAGAAGCGGAGGGTGGATTTAAGGAGCGGGAAATTGAAGGAGAGCAACGAAGGCGCCGCGAAATCTGCCGAAATCTCGGTACCGGTCGGGAGCATGGCCGAATCGAACCACTGGAGGGCGTAATGATTCTCGAAGCCGGTGGCAAACATACGGCCTTTAACCATTCCGGGCGACCAGTATTTTCCATAAATCCGGGCTCCACCGAGATAAATTATATCGTATAAAGCGTTGGCATCCGTGGCACCGGCCGGACGCTCCGCTCGACCGGGTCCACGCCCCGAAGCACTCGAATGACAACCACACCAGGGGGTATGGCGGTGAGGCACAACCGCCAGCCGGTAGGCCCCTCCGGGTTCGGCAAGCCGGGCATTCGTGTCGCGGTCCAGAAATTCCCAGATTCCTTCCACTCCGCGGGACTCGGCCGTATGCGCCGCAATCTCTTCGACTGTCCAGCCACTACAGAGTGGGACCGACCGCGACGGCTCGCTCCGGACCTCGACATAACGTACATCAACACTCCGGTTGCCGCCTATAGAAGCCGACGCCAGATGGGTGTCATAAGGGAATCCGGCCGCTGTGAGCAGGAATTCAGAGCCGACAGCAACAAGCACTTTATAATCTTCGTAGGCCACGCGCAGCCCGTTGAAACCTTTATACGTATCGACGCCATTAAAAAGCTGCCGGTCGGCAACCGGAAACCGCCGACCCTCCTCACTGACGGAATCGACAACCACACGCAGATACGGGCGGCTGAATGTGGCATCGTACGGCTCGGTGCCGCAGAGCAGACGAACGGCCATGCGTTCGCGCCCATCCGTGTCGAGCAGAGTGATTCCCCACCAGGCATCGTCGTCGCCCATACGTTGGGGTCCATGTTTCACAGCTCCTACGACATCTATCCGGAAACTGCTGTTGGGTGCGGAAAGCGACACCTCGCGCACGGAGTCGGCGCGAAGAGTGAACGGCTGTTCATCAACCATACGCCGGTCGGCCTGTATATGCTCGGCGTAAACCGAAGATGCGGGCAAAGCCGAAGCAAGCGACAATGCGATTGCCATCGGCAACTTTCTGCCAAAAACGGAATTGAGAGAGTCGCCGGCCATAAGTCAAAACGATTGATCAGATTTACCGGCACTGCATATGTCGGAGTAGTCCCGGGCCACAACGTCGACAAATTCGTCGGAAGGCATATCGTAGGGGAGCCAGCGGATTGGAATTCCCCGGCGCTCCATGCCACGGAACCACGTCATCTGCCGTTTGGCGAACTGATGAATGGCCGTTTCGAGCGAACAGAACATCTCCTGTTCCGAAATATCTCCGACAACATACTGAGTGACATATTTGTATTCCAGACCATAATACATAAGATCTTCAGCGCTGACTCCCGAGGCGAGCAGCGCCCTTACCTCGTCGGCCATGCCGGCGTCGAGACGGGCATGCAGACGCGACGTTATCCGGCTGCGGCGCACATCGCGCGGCACGTCTATACCGACCACGAGAGCCGGACGCGGCGTAGGAGCGTCGACCAGACGCGACTCCTCGGGATGCTCGGCATAATATGTCTGAATCTCGATAGCGCGAATCGCCCGCTTCGGAGTATCCACATCCGTAATATTATGCAGCGTCTTCATCCGGCTAAGTATTCCGGTGAGTTCCTCAAGTGTCTTTCCCCGGAGGCTCTGCCGCAGCGAATCGTTCTGAGGCACCTCCGGGAGAGCCGTACCCTTAAGGAACGCCTCGACATACATTCCGGTGCCACCGCACAGCAGGGGGACACGCCCACGGCGGCATATATCTTCATATGCCGCCGTGGCATCGCGAAGAAAACCGTACAGATTATATTTCGTGCCCGCATCGGCAATGTCGATCAGATGATACGGGACGTCGCCATACTCTTCGAGGTCCTTGCCGGTGCCGAGCGTCATGCCCCGGTAGACCTGGCGGGAGTCGCCGCTGATAATCTCCGCGCCGAGCCGACGCGCCAACTCCACGGCACGTGCCGTCTTGCCCGAGGCTGTCGGGCCCACTACGGCAAGTACGGGAACTTCAAGGCAAACGGTGGACGATGGATTGTTCATTATTGTACAGCAGCGGTATTGCGGATTTACGGTCTACATCAGCGAGCCGTAGATTTGCGTAGAGAAGAAGGCCAGTGGAACCAGCGGGCCACGCGAAACCAGAACTTATCCTCGTTGTGATTGGCCACCCGCAGCCATGAAAAATCGTTGAAATTGACATCCCAGTGGCGCAACTCGCTCAGGCGGAACGTGGGTTTGTAATGCTTTATCGGATACAACCGGCGCCCGCGCTCATCGTATGTTTTCCATGCCATGGCAATGCGGTATATCCTCTTGATTTCTGCGACAAAATCGCGGTCGAGAATACCTTCGGAAGCCATCTGGGTGAGATTTCCCCACGTAAGCCACTCGCCACGCAATTTTGAGTCGGCGATAACTTCCTCATCGCCGACAAAAGCAAAATAATGGAAGATATTCTGGTACGTAACGTTGTCGGGGCTATCATAAGCCAACTTGATATCCGCGTCGGGAATCCCGGTGGCCTGCTGGAAACAGCGTATGGCCTCGTCCAGATTCTCTTTCTCATGATATGGAATCCGGACCACCACAGGAGTATCGAACCGCTTAACCCTGGCGCCATTGGCAAACGTTCGGCCGGTCGGATAGAACTCCACAAGAATGCGGTCGTCGCAGATGACGAGATAGCGGAGCGTGGTGGTGCCGGGCTGCGCCACATAATGTCCCTCGTCGTTGCGGCAATAATAGATCCAGAGCGAATAGTAGCGTATTCCCAGATATATCAGGGAACAGACATACATGGCAAGCGGAAGCCACGCGAAGAAGAAAAGATCGGCGTGGTTGAGATTCGTGTTGACATAATGGCGGAGATAATACCACCAGTCGGCCACCGACAATACGAGCGAAAGGCCGAACAGCAGCTGGGTCTGGTATCGCCATTCCTTGCGATAGAGGTCGCCCACAAAACCATGTTCGATTACATTCCCGTAGCGCATTATGCATCGCTGACACGTCTCCGGCTCGCCGCGACGCAACAGGAAGCACAGCGTGACAAGAGATGCCAGCGGCGATGTAATAAGAATTGACAGAAGCGGGGAAGCGGAAGTATATACCTGGCCTGTAAGCTCATGATACTCACCGTCGCGCTCGTAGATTGAAAGAAGCACAAGCGCGATGGCGGTGACAAGAATCACCACAGACACCTGCCTGTTAAAGCGGGAGCACACGGGCACGGGGCCGCGCCGGAAATACCTGCGGCACCACTCAAGAGCAAGATAAAGCAAGACGTTGACCGGGGCAAGCCACATGCGCGGAGTGACCGGAGCAAGCATGGTGAGCAGCGTCAGCATACCAACCGCGACGGCCCAATTCTGCCACAAGCCATAGATTGCGGCACTCATACCCTGTCGACGTTCGTTTGACCTGAACATATGCAGAATGAAATCTTCTGAAAAATTTCTTACCGGAAATACTAAATAAATTTCGACCAGTTACTTAACTCAGAGATTGCAGCTGAAGAAATCCACCATGCGGCCATATACCATGGCACGCGCGTCGCATCCGTTGATTGAATGGTTCATGCCCGGGAAGAGCATCATATCGGCATATCTGTGAGCCTGCTGAAGCCGGCCTACAAATTCGATGGAGTTGGAGAGGTGCACGTTGTCGTCGGCTGTGCCGTGCATAATCAGCAACGGGCACGAGAGCGAAGCGGCGCGGTTCACGGGCGCCCCTTCGTCGTAGCCATCGGCATTCTCGCCGGGAGTAAGCATGAACCGCTCGGCATAGACTGTATCGTAATACCGCCATGAAGTAACCGGAGCGATTGCCACGGCAGCGGCATAGGTGGATTCGGCGTCGGTAGCGCACATCAGCGTCTCATATCCGCCGTAGCTCCATCCGGCAATGCCGATGCGGGCCGGATCGACAAACGGGAGCGAGGCCACGTAGCGGGCGGCGGCGAGCTGATCGACGGTCTCATAGCGTCCGAGCCGCTTGTAGACGATGCTGCGGAAATCGCGGCCACGGCCCCCGGTACCGCGCCCGTCGACACAAACAACCACGAATCCCTTTGTGGCGGCATAGTAGTCCCAGTCCATATGCCAGCGGTCGGTAACCTCCTGCGAGCCCGGGCCGCTGTACTGCCACATGATTACAGGATAGCGCTTCCCGGCATTGAACCCTACGGGCTTGATCATATATCCGTTGAGCGTGGTGCCTCCGGCGTTGAAGGTGAAGAATTCCTTTTCGGGGAGCGAGGCATAGGAGGAAGCGTATTTAGCGTTGTCCTCGAGCGTACGGACGGTCTTCCCCTTGGCGTTGAGGAGCGTATAGCGCGGAGCAGAATTTGCGGAGCTGTAGTTGACCACAGCATAGTTCATCGCGGGGGTAAACGAAGCCGACGCCCATCCACGGGTCTCGGTGAGTGCATCGGTTTTCTTTCCCTGGCGGTCGACCTTGTAGACCACGCGGCTGAGAGCCAGCTGAGGATCTGCGTCGACCGAACCGGCCGGCTCGCTCTGGTAGTAGACGTTGCCCTGGGCATCGGTGCCGTAGTAGGCCGTCACGTCGTAGCTCCCCTGAGTGACCTGGCGGAGCTGCTGCCCTTCGTAGCTGTAGCGGTAGAGATGGCGCCAGCCCGTACGCTCGGACATCAGCATGAAGCCGGTCGGCTCAAAAGCTATATCCTCGTAGGTGCTGCTGTCGAGCCATGCTTTCGAATCCTCCACAAGTATGGATTTCACCACCGTAGATTTCGGATTGGCGGCGTAGAGCTCCATGCGGTTCTGCGCGCGGTTGAGGGTGACGACCATCAGCCGCTCGGGCGTATCGCCGAAATGAATCCGGGGAATATACTCGATAGAAGAATCCCGGAATGGGATCTCCTTGATTTTACGTGTGTCCACATCGTAGCTGTGGAGGGTTACAACCGAATTAGGCTCGCCTGCCACAGGATATTTGTAGCTGAAGCTACCGGGGTAGAGTGCGTATTGGTCGGAAGGATTGCACCAACCCTGATAAAGGGAGAAGGTAAATACGGAAACCGCCGTCTCGTCGTAGCGCAGGTAGCATAGAGTGCCGTTGTCGGGCGACCAGGCCATGGAGCAGGAGGTCGCGAACTCTTCCTCATACACCCAGTCGGGCACACCGTTGATTATGGCGTTGCGCTGCCCGTCGGTCGTAACCTGCACCTCCGTATCGTAGTCGAATTTGCGGAGATAGATGTTGTTGTCGGCCACGAATGCCACCATCCTGCCGTCGGGCGACATGAGAGGCGACTGCTGGCGCGCATGCGACTTCGAAAGCGGGCGGAGAATGTTGCGTTTTATCTCAAAGACATAATATACCGCTGTAAACGAGCGGCGATATACGGGTTGAGAATCAGTCCAGACGATAAGTTTCGTACCGTCGGCACTTATCGTAAAATCCTCGACCGACTTCACCGATGCCTCGCGCGTATGGGTCGAGTCGAATACGGTTGCCATCTCCTTGCCGTCGGCCGTAGCATATTGCACGATTTTCGTACCGTCGGCCGACAGGCGCAGAAAAGATTCGCCGTCGGGCATGAAGGTCATACGACCCGGTGTGGCGGGAGCATTGTCGGGATAGACGTATCTGGCGATGTCGGCGGCATCGATTGCCGGAACCACAGCAGCCGTAGCGACAACGGCGCCGGCAAAAAGTGAAGCTGCGAAAACAGCCGTGCGGATATTTGTACCTAAAATATTCATATTCAGAGCAATGTTATTCAATATTACCGGTCGGAGAGAGCACAAATGCTGGAATGGAGGTAGAGGTGGCAACACCTCCCCTGGAAGGACTATGCGGTCAGAACAGAAGCATCTGGTCGGGATTGTCGGGGGTCTTCTTCCTTTCGGGCGCGTCGCGGTCGGGAGCTCCGCCCTTGACTTCGGCAGGCGAAGCCACAAGCCAGTCGGTATCCTCCAGACTCTCGTCGATAGCCGATATGCTGACACGAGGTTGGCGGGAGGCATCCTTCTGATTCGACTTTCTGGAATTGCCCTTGGGCGCCATAGCGGGAGCATTGCCGAGACCGCTGCCGAGCTCACCGCCGGTCGTCTCGTCGGGAATCTCGGCATCGTTGTCGATTCCCTTGAACCTTTTCAGACGCTGAATCTCAGCACGAAGGCCGCTCTGACACTGGGCATGCTCATAAAGGTTGGTTTCGATTGTCTTGCGGAGGGAGTCGGTGAGCTCTTCCAGATGATGTATAGTGGCGTCCTTCTGCGCCAGAGCGTTTTTCTGCTCCCCGGTTTCGAGTTCGAGCTGGTGGAGACGCTCATTGGCCTTCTGAAGTTCTTCCTTTTTCTTTTTAACATAAATCTCATTGTTCTTGCGCGCGTCCTCCAGCTGGGAGAGCTGCACCTGCATCTGCTCCACGATAGCCAGATTCTCCATAGCCTGGGCAAGCTCAGCTTTCTGGCGCTCATATTCCACATTGACCTTGGTATTGTCGGCTTCAAGATCACGACAGCGGTTTTCAGCCGCCTCCAGAGCAGCCCTGGTAGTTCCGAGCTTGGAATTGAGGTCGGTAAGCATGGCATCGCCCATATCGTCTTTAACGCGTGATTCATCGAGGGCCTTTTCAAGACTCTCGATACGGCCTTCAAAATCGAGCCGGAGAGCTTTCTCCTTTGCGAGCGCGTCGCCAAGGCAATCGGCCTCGGCCTCCGCTTTAGAGCGGGCGTTTTCGGCAGTCGCGAGATCGGTCTGACGTGAATCTGCGAGAGTGCGCGCCTCCACGGCCTGCTGACGGGCTTCGTCGAGCGATGAATTGGCCGCCTCGAGAGCGGCGGTAAGCTCATTTACCTTCATTGCCAGCGCCTTGGCTGCCTCGAAATCGGCATCCGGAGCTTCCGTGCCGAGCACGGAACTTACACGCAGCTTGTTGGCCATGCTCTTGTTTTCAAGCGACAGCTGCTCGTTTTCGGCCTCGGCCTTCTGGAGCTGAGCCTCGAGGTCGCGCACACGCTCTCCGAGCGCTCGCTTCTGGCGTTCGGCGCTCAGATGCTGCTTTTTCGTCTCGGCGCTTTCCTCCTCATCCTTCTGCACCTTGGCCCGGAGAGTAGACATCTGCGCCTGGAGCGAGCGCCGCTCGGCCTCCCAGCGGTCGTTCATTCGCGTGCGTGTCTCCGAAGCGACTTTCTCAAGATACAGCTTCATGGAGTCATCAAGCTGGCGGTAGAGATATTCGCACTGGGCCTCGCGGTTCATCGAGTCGCGCAGAAACACGGGAAGAGCCTCGTTGAACACCTTGACCACAGTATCGAAAATTTCCGAAGGGACAACCTGCGACTCCGTGACGTCAGTCTGCACCGCCTCTGACTCAGCGGAGGAATCTGCATCCTCTACTACGGTGTCGGGAGCCGAAGGATGGTATGGAGAATCCGCGGGGATGGCCTCGCTGCGGGCCTTCAGAGGCACGACAGTAGCATCGATACCTTCAAGTTCGGCTTCCTCTGTCTCCGGATCGGAGAATCCGAAAGCGCTCTTCAGGGATTTTATAAACGACATGCGAAAATTGTTTGCAAAAACTTATTCCTACAAATTTAGGATATAGTTTGCACCCCTGCAACCCAATGCGTATTTTTTCCGCCGGAAAATCAGAGGCGGCCTTCGTCGCGATAACTGTAGAAGCCGTTGGAGGCCACAATGACATGGTCCTGGACTTTAACATCGACAACTTCGCAGATGGCCACGATGCGTCGGGTAAGCGAGTCGTCCTGGGCTGACGGACAAAGATTGCCCGAGGGATGATTGTGGACGAGAATAATGCCCGAGTCGAGATGGTCGACAGCGCTTTTGGCAAGCAGTTTGATGTCGACGGCTGTTCCGGCGATGCCTCCGCGGCTGAGACATTCGCGCGCCACGACCCGGTTTGCCCGGTTGAGATGCAGCATCCAGAAACCCTCGTAGTTGAGGCCGTCGATATATTCGCGCATGTATTCGTAGACGTCGCGCGAAGTTCGCATCTGCCGAAACGGCACCGTGAAATCTTTATGAACCCTCCGGCCAAAAGCCATGGCAGCCACAAGAAGCGTGGCCTTGGCGTCGCCAACACCACGGTATTTCTTTTTCAGCTCGGGGATGGTCATGCGCGAAAGGCGCGCCAGGCGGTTGTCGACATCGGCGAGGATCTCACGGCTGAGGTCCAGCACCGACTTACCGGGAAGCCCCGATCCGAGCAACAGAGCCAGCAGCTCTACATCCGAGAGAGAATCGATGCCGTGAACGATAGCCTTTTCGCGTGGCCGCTCGTCGAGATTGAGGTCGCGGATGAGCGTAGCAGACCGAATTCCTTCTTCAGGAATCTCATCAAGCCGGTTTCCGGTATTTCCGATGGTGTCCATGCGGTAGATTTTAAAAATAAATTGACAAGGAGGTGCCGAGGCGCGATTATTTACCTTTTCTCATGGCGATTTCCTCGGCCTCGTCGCGGCCACGTCCGCACAATATCTTTACAAACCATGCCTTCAGGAAGCCGCAGCCATAGCCTCCGAGCTGAATCAGCGAAGCCGGAACAGCCTTGCTGGCAATGACAGCCGACCGGGTGGAAATAAGGGCGCTTACAAAGATGGCCAAAAGATATACGCCAAGGGGAAGAAGCCACCACGGGCTCCATACGACCGATAGCGCTACCATCAGGCAGACGCCCAGAACGAACACGGCCGGAAGTGTATGCACGGCCTTAAGCGAATCGGGATAAAGGAGTTTCAGCGTGATGCGCGACATGCCGAACACGTAAACCTGACGGAGAAACTTGCGGAAATCGACACGGCGCTTGTGGTATACCGGAAGGTCGGGATACAACCCGATGGAAAAACCGGCCAACCGGATTCGGGTGCTCATGTCGATGTCCTCGGAAAACATCTCTCTGAAGCCTCCTACAGCCTTATACACCCGACGCGAAAAGCCCATATTGAAGGTACGCGGCGTGAATTTCTCAAGCCGGACTTTGCCGCCGCGAATGCCTCCGGTGGTCAGGAAGGAGGTCATGGCATGGTTGATGGCCTTCTGGGTGGTGGTGAACGACTCATCGGCCGCGTCGGGGCCTCCGAAGGAGTCGAAGGGAGTCCGGGCCATCATGTCGTTGAGTTTCTCAAAATAGTCGGCCGGAATAACACAGTCGCTGTCGAAAAAAATGAAATAATCGCCGGTGGCTCGTTCCATCCCATAGTTGCGGGCAATCGAACGCCCCTCGTTGGGTTTGAAATAATATTTCACCTCCAAAGCGTCGGCATAGCGATCGACTGCCTGGCGGCACGGGACGGTGGAACCATCCTCCACAATCACCACTTCGAAATTGCGCGCCGACTGCGCCGCCAGACTCGCAAGCAGGTCGGCAACCTCGTCGATGCGGTTGTAAACCGGAACGATTACCGAGTATTTCTTTACATTATAGTTCATAGCGTCCATTGTTTCAACAGGTTAAAAGCGAGGTGAATCAGCTCATGCGGTTTTTGTAGTCCTCATAGCCAAAACGGCGTAGATAGCGCGGATCACCCTCCGAAGGAACGAATACGATGTCGGGGTGGCTTATACCGTTGAACATATTGGTTTTCACCGTAGTATAATGGTTCATATCCTCGAATGTAAGTCGCTGGCCGGCCTCCAGAGGCTTAGAGAACCGCCAGTCGCCCATGAAGTCGCCGCTCAGGCAGGAATTCCCGCCGAAACGGTAGACGACTCCGTCGGCCCCCCCGTCGGGGAGCGCTTCGCTCACCGTAGGCTTATACGGCATTTCGAGGGTGTCGGGCATATGGCAGGCAAACGACACATCGAGAATGGCGGTGCGCACACCCTGGTTCTCGACCACGTCGACCACAGAGGCGATGAGGTCGCCCGTGCGCCAGGTGAAGGCGCTGCCGGGCTCCAGAATTACCTCAAGATGGGGATAGCGGCTGCGAAAACGCTTTATCAGGTCCACCAGATGGGCTGTATCGTATCCCTCGCGCGTCATGAGGTGGCCTCCGCCGAAATTCACCCATTTCAATCCCTTGAGCAGATGGCCGAACTGGCTCTCGAACGCCTCGAGCACACGCTCAAGGTCGAAACTCGAAGATTCACATAGGGCGTGGAAATGCAGCCCCTCAATACCTTCGGGGAGGCCGTCGGCCAAAATGTCGGCCGTTACGCCGAAACGGCTCCCGGGGAGAGCCGGATTGTAGATATCCGTCTCGATTACGGAGCACTGCGGATTCACGCGCAGACCAGGCGACACGCGGCGGTCGGGATGCGCGGCGTTGAACGCCTCGACATCGGCACGGAACCGCTCCCACTGGCTCACGGAATTGAAGGTGATGTGGCTGCTCCCCTCAAGATACCTGCCGATGGTCGCCGGCGTATACGCCGGGCAATAGGAATGTACGCGGCAGTGCAACTCCTCCACTCCGAGCTGAAGCTCGTTGAGCGAGGAAGCGGTGCATTCCACTCCGTATTCGCGGAAAACAGGGAAAGTGCGCCAGAGGGCGTTGGCTTTGAACGCCATGATAATCTTCGCGCCCGACCGACGGGCTACATCGGAAACCAGGTCGAGATTGCGACGCAGACGATCCTCGTAGACCACATAGAAGGGTGTCGGCAAAGCGTCTATACGGGTGTCACGGCTTATATTATCGTTCATACAGAAATACTCTTTATCAGGATTCTACAATACGGAAACGTGCATACTTGAGCATGAGTTTGCGCTGCTCCACATTGGAAAAGAGCACCACAATCTTGTCGCCGGTCTCGTCGGCCTCCACGCCGGTGATTTTTCCGCGTCCGAAACGCTCGTGAAGAATCTCCATCCCCTCGCTCACCTCATTTATAGTATGGAGGGAGAAACCTCCGGCACCGGGAGCGGCGGCAGTCGCTCCCTGCGCGAACCGCGAGGCCCAGCCTGCGGACGGAGCGGCAGCCCGGGAAAATGCCGGTTTCGAAGGCGACGGTTTCGGAGCATAGCCCGACCCTTTCGGGTAGGTGGAGGAATGGAACGACGAGCGGTAGGCATCGTAGGGATTCACTCCCGGAGTCTCATCGCCCAGTTCGGTGCCCTGCATCAGGCGGATATAGGCCGGATTTATGTCGCGCAGGAAGCGCGATGGCTGGGTAAGGCGCGTCTGCCCGTTTTTAAAACGCGACGACGAGTAGGAAAGCATGCAGAACTTACGTGCGCGCGTGATGGCCACATAGAGCAGGCGTCGCTCCTCCTCAATCTGGCTGAGCGAATCGCACGACATCGACGAGGGTAACAGCTCTTCCTCTACGCCAACCACAATCACATTGTTGAACTCCAGCCCTTTGGCCGCATGCGCCGTCATAAGCGTGACGCGCTGCTCGGAGGTATCTGCCTCGTCCTGGTCGGTGGCGAGCGAAACCTCTGCCAGAAAATCCGTCATTCCGGCCGAAGCGGCCTCTCCGCTCTCTGTGCGCTCCTCCACGAAGTCGTGGACGTTGCTCAGGATTTCCTGGAGGTTCTCGGTCTTGGATATGCTCTCGGGGGTATTGTCGCTGACAAGCATCGAGAGCAGACCCGTGCGGCCGATAATGGCGGTTGCCAGTTCGTAGGCATTGTCTCCCCTGGTATTGGCCTCCACGAAACCGCCGATAAGCTGTCGGAACGTATCGAGCTTTTTCTGCGTCCCTGAATTCACACCGAGCTGATGCGCGTCGGGATTATTCAGCACGCTCCACATGCTGCAACGGGCCTCGATGGCGGCGTGCATGAGTTTCCCGACGGTTGTCTCGCCTATGCCCCGCGCGGGGAAATTGATTATTCGCCTCATGGCCTCGTCGTCATCGGGGTTGACTGCCAGACGGAAATAGGCTATGGCGTCCTTGACCTCCTTGCGCTGATAGAAAGAGAGACCGCCGTAGATGCGGTAGGAGATGTTGCGCTTTCGCAGCGACTCCTCGAGGCGGCGGCTCTGGGCGTTGGTGCGGTAAAGCACGGCAAACTCGTCGAGGCTGTCGTGGGTCTGGCGCTGAAGGCGGGCAATGCGGTTGGCCACAAGGAAGGCTTCCTCATAGTCGGTCGAGCAGTTTATCACCTCGATTTTCGAGCCGGCATCGTTTTCGGAAAACACCTGCTTGCGTATCTGCTCGCGGTTTTTCTCGATGAGCGAGTTGGCCGCATCGACGATATTGCGCGTGGAGCGGTAGTTACGCTCCAGTTTGAAGATTTTCAGTGAGGGATAGGCCTTCTGCAGGTTGAGGATATTGCGGATGTTGGCCCCGCGGAAGGAGTAGATGCTCTGGGCGTCGTCGCCTACCATCGTAAGGCTGTTGCTGTCGCGGCAGAGCTCGCTCACTATACAGTGCTGGGCGAAGTTGGTATCCTGATACTCGTCGACAAGCACATATCTGAAGAATTCCTGATAATGATGGCGTATGTCGGGATTGTCGCGAAGCAATACATTGGTATAATAAAGCAGGTCGTCGAAATCCATCGCTCCGGCCACCTTGCAGCGACGGCGGTATACGCGGTAAATCTCGTGGGTGGCCGGACGCTTGGAGCGGCGGTCGGCCTCCGTCAGGTCGCGGTCGGCGGCATAACGTTCGGGGCTTACCAGCGCATTTTTCGCCATCGAAATCGAGCTCATCACAGCCGAAGGCTTGTAGACCTTCTCGTCGAGCTGCATATCCTTTATTATCGTCTTGATAAGAGCCTTCGAGTCGGCCGTGTCGTAGATTGTAAAGGTCGGCTTAAAGCCGATACGCTCGGCGTTCATACGAAGGATGCGGGCGAAGATGCTGTGGAATGTGCCCATCCACAGGCGCCGGGCCACCTCCGGGCCGACAAGCCGCTCGATACGCTCGCGCATCTCGCGAGCAGCCTTGTTGGTGAAGGTGAGCGCCATGATGCGGTAGGGCTCGTAGCCGTGGGCGAGCAGATGGACAATCTTATAAGTGAGCACGCGAGTCTTGCCCGAGCCGGCCCCGGCGATTACAAGTTGGGGACCGCCAAGGTATTCGACGGCCTCACGCTGCTGGATATTGAGTTCAGAAAGATAATCCTGCATTTTGCAATGGGAATAACCGGATAGAGATGTACAGCCGGAGGTGTCACACAAACTTATTCAGCTCGGGATTGTATACATAGCCGATCTGCCCCAGACGGGCGCACAGGCTTGCAGCATCCACGTTGAGTGCGGAGCATAGCTCCTTGAGCGAGCCATATTCGTCGCGCAGACGCGTGTTTACAAAACTCAGCAGCATTATGGGGTCGGAAGGTAACGTGTCGAAGTACATTGCGGATATAATTTAGAAAAAGCGGAAGCCGACTCCAGAGGGAGCCTCCCGCACAACGTAGATGCAAATTTACGGAATTTTTAATAACTTTGCAGAAGTCTTGAACCGATGAAATGGATGAAACCAACATTTTTTTCGGTCTGTATCAACGAAGTTTCGAATCATCTCAGCAAAACCATCCACCTTTTCCAAATGCATACCATAGAAGAATACTCAGAGATTCTTGAACACGCGCTAAGCGATTTCCAATATCCGGGGGTTGCCCCGAGGCTATACACTCCGGTGAAATACACGCTCGAAGGGGGCGGCAAGCGCCTGCGCCCCGTGCTCCTGATGGCAGCCGCCGAAGCTTTCGGGACTTCGCCGGAAGCAGTTCTGGCCCAGGCCATGGGAATCGAGATGTTTCACAACTTCACACTCCTCCACGACGACGTGATGGACAACGCCGACGTAAGGCGCGGGCGCCCCACGGTTCACCGGCGCTGGAACGCTTCGGCTGCCATCCTTTCAGGCGACGCCATGCTCACCATGGCCTCGCAGCTCATGGGGAAAACCACGCCTGGGAAACTGCCTGCCGTGCTCGACCTGTTCAACACCACCGCAATGGAGATATATCAGGGGCAGCAGCTCGACATGGAATTTGAGGATCGCACCGACGTGAGCGTAGACGAGTATATCGAGATGATCCGGCTGAAAACGTCGGTGCTCCTCGCATGCGCGTGCGCCATGGGTGTCATGCTTGCCGGCGCCGATGCCCCGGCCGTCGAAGCGATGTATGCCTACGGCGAGCGGCTCGGTCTCGCTTTTCAGCTTCAGGACGACTACCTCGACACCTATGGCGACCCGGCCCTTTTCGGCAAGGAAATCGGGGGCGACATAATCAACGAGAAGAAGACGTGGCTCTGGATCAACGCCACCGCCGAGCGCAGCGAGCAGCTTCAGCGCATTGTGGAACGCAAACCCACACACTATCTGAAAATCGAGCAGGTGCGCGCCATTTACGACGAACTCGAACTTCCGCGGCGTTCACACGAGCTGATCGACCGATATATCGGCGAGGCTGTCGATGCCCTTGAGCGCGCGGGTCTCAGCGCCGAATCGCGCCGTTTCTTCGAGAGCATAGCCCTCGGCTCGGCAAGCCGAACCCACTGACTCAGTCGGCTGACTGCAACACCCTGCTGACACCAATGGAATATATCGATACACATACTCACCTGAGCGACGAGGCATTCCAGGCCGACGTCGACCGGGTAATCGCAAGCGCCGAGGAAGCTGGAGTATCGCTGATGATACTTCCGGGCACCTCGCTCGACGAACTTCCCGCACAGAAAGCCCTCGCGGCACGCTATCCCGAGCGGCTGCGCATGTTTCTCGGTCTGCATCCCACAGAACTCACGGACGACCCCGACGGGGCTGTACAGACCATTGAAACAGAACTGGCGGCCAACCGCGCGCTTTATTGCGGAATCGGCGAAATCGGCATCGACCTGCATGAGGCTCCGGACACGCTCGAAGCGCAGATGCAGGCGTTCGACCGCCAGTGCCGCATGGCTATCGAAGCGGGACTGCCCATCAACATCCACTGCCGCGACGGGCTCGACGCCACACTCGAAGTGCTTTCGGGGCTGCCCGAACTTCCACCGGGAGCCTTCCACTGCTTCGGAGGGACTCCTGCCGACGTGGAGAAGATTCGCCGCATCGCTCCCGGGTATTATTTCGGCATCAACGGCATCGTGACCTTCAAAAATTCCGGACTGCGCGACACCCTCCCAGCAATTGGCCTCGACCATGTGATTCTGGAGACTGACGCCCCATACCTCGCGCCCACCCCATATCGAGGCAAACGCAACGACAGCAGCTACATACCGCTGATCTCCCGCTGCATTGCCGACACGCTCGGCATAAGTGAAGAAGAGGTGGCCGCCACCACGACGGCGTCCGCCCGCAGACTATACAACCTCTGATTTATCCCCGAAAAAGAGTATGAAAAATCGGCTAAAAATCAGCCGATTTTTTAATGCGCAGATATTTTAGAAATGAGAGGGATTCATTAACTTTGCACTACGAAAACAAGAACTCTAATAATCAACAATAACACAATGAAAAAAAGCGCTTTGCAGAAGGCACGCGCCTCCTATCAGCCCAAACTTCCCGTGGTTCTCTCCGGTGCCGTGAAGGCCGTCGAAGGCCACGCCACCCAGTCGGTAGCCGACCAGGAAGAGATTCAGAAACTCTTCCCCAACACATACGGTCTTCCCGAACTGAAATTCGAGAAAAACTCCACTCCTACCCCCTCCAAGCCCATCAACGTGGGTGTGATTCTCTCGGGCGGACAGGCTCCCGGCGGACACAACGTGATTTCCGGCCTTTTCGACGGCATCAAGAAAGTGCATCGCGACAGCAAGCTCTACGGCTTCCTCATGGGCCCAGGCGGCTTCGTGGACCACAAATACATGGAGTTGACCTCGGCCATCATCGACGAATACCGCAACACCGGCGGTTTCGACATCATCGGCTCCGGGCGCACCAAGCTTGAAACCAAGGAGCAGTTCGACAAAGGCCTTGAAATCCTCAAGGAGCTCGACATCAAAGCGCTTGTAATCATCGGAGGCGACGACTCCAACACCAACGCCGCAGTGCTCGCCGAATACTACAAGGCCATCAACGCCGGCGTTCAGGTAATCGGGTGCCCCAAGACCATCGACGGCGACCTCAAGAACGACGTTATCGAGACCTCTTTCGGCTTCGACACCGCCACGAAGGTTTACTCCGAAGTAATCGGCAACATTCAGCGCGACTGCAACTCCGCAAAGAAATACTACCACTTCATCAAGCTGATGGGCCGCTCGGCCAGCCATATCGCCCTTGAATGCGCCCTCCAGTGTCAGCCCAACATCTGCATCGTATCGGAAGAGGTCGAAGCAAAGGACATGACCCTCGAGCAGATAGTCGACAGCATCGCCGACGTGGTTGTAAAGCGCGCCGCCAAAGGTATGAACTTCGGCACCGTGCTGATTCCCGAAGGACTTATCGAATTCATTCCCGCCGTTAAACGCCTCATCGCCGAGCTCAACGACCTCCTCGCCAAGGAAGCCGAGGCATTCGCTCTGGTTGAAGCCGGCTCGCAGCGCCAGTGGATTCTCGACCACCTGAGCGCCGACAACGCCGCCGTCTACGCATCGCTCCCCGAAGGCGTGGCCCGTCAGCTCAGCCTCGACCGCGACCCCCACGGCAACGTGCAGGTTTCGCTCATCGAGACCGAAAAGCTCCTCTCGGAGATGGTAGGCAAGCGCCTGGCCGCCCTCAAGGCCGAAGGCAAATACACCGGAAAATTCGCCGCTCAGCACCACTTCTTCGGCTACGAAGGCCGCTGCGCCGATCCCTCGAACTTCGACGCCGACTACTGCTACGCACTCGGCTTCAACGCCGCATGCTTGATTCGCGCCGGCGTGACCGGCTATATGTCGAGCGTTCGCAACCTCACCAAACCCTCCGTGCAGTGGGTTGCCGGCGGTATCCCCATCACCATGATGATGAACATGGAGCGCCGCAACGGCAAGATGAAGCCCGTAATCCAGAAGGCCCTCGTACGCCTCGACGGCGCACCCTTCCTGAAATTCGCTTCGCAGCGCGAGGAATGGGCTGACAACACCTGCTACGTATATCCGGGCCCCATCCAGTATTTCGGTCCCGCCGGAGTATGCGACCAGCCTACCATGACTCTCAAATACGAGCATCAGGGCAAGTAAGCAGATATTGGCCCTCGGGCATTCCATATACATCCGAAAGGCGCTTTCATCGGATATTTCCATCCGGCGGAAGCGCCTTTCCGATTCATCTCGACATACATTTTTTTTCAGACGCTACACATCATGCCTGAATCCGTTCTTAAACTCTCGCTGGGAGCCATGCTCGCAATGGCTTCACTTCCAGGGTCCGCCACATCGCCCGACGTCTCACGCTGGGAAGGGCTATCCGGCCGTGACCTTTTTCTGGCAGTAGCCGCCGACAGCCGACCGACCTCGCCGACCGGGGTATCGCAGACGGCCGGAGAGGGGGGCATATGGGCGATTCTGGAAGAGAGCGAAACCTCTGACGGTGCGTTCCGCAACCGTTTCTCCTCCGAACGGCTCGCCATATCAGAAAAAGCAGACCATGTCCCGACGTCCGCCACCCTGTTTGCCATAGTGATTGAAGACCTTTGGGATCCGTTCAGCCACTGGCGCACCGACAGCCGCACCGACCTGTACAACCTGTGGCCCTCTCCTCCTACGGCACCTCAAAAACGCGGCATCCGGCTCCCCGGAGTCGTGACAAACGAAAAGGAATTCGACAACGGCCTATGGGCCGTAGGCCTCGGACCGCTCGGGTCCACACAGTTCCGCTGCTGGGAACCGCCTGCCGGCTGCCATGGCGAAGCCGCCCGCGCTCTGCTCTACATGATTACCGTCGGCTCCGACGGACTCCTCCCCTGGGGCGAGCAGCCCGTACCGGCCTATATTTCGTCGAAGTCGTATCCCGTGCTTTCCGACGCAGCGGCCCGCATGCTTATGAACTGGCTCCGCCAGGAGCCTCCCTCCGAAGCCGAGCGACGCCGCAACGACATCTACGGGCGAGCACAGGGCAACCGCAATCCGTTTGTCGACTTCCCCGAACTCGCCGAATACCTGTGGGGCGACCACAAAGGAGAAGCATTCCACTCCGAGCCGTCGAAACCCGACAACCCGGACAATCCCGACCAGCCCGACAATGCGCCTCTTCGCGCTCTATATACCCTGGCCGATGCGCGGATAAACCTCCGAAGCCCGTATGTGGAGGATGGAGCCATTTGGGAAGTCGACGGCCGCGCCGCAACTCTCCCCTACCTCATACCGGCTGAACTTGGAGCCGGAATCCACGAACTGCGTTTCACCACACCCTCAGGGCGCCAGGGGAAAGTACGCATCCGCATCGCTGAACGATAACCATTCATAAGTAACCGTTCAAAATTATTTCAACATTTCCGCGGTAAAATAATTTTGATCGGTTACTTCCCAATCATATTACCATGACACTAAAACACCACTTCTTCAGTCTGCTTACCGTCGCGGCGCTCGCACTTTTCACCACCACGACAGCCGGATGCTCTCACGATCCGGTTGAAGGCCCCGGCCATACCAACAACCGGCCCGGCACCGGCGGCGGATCAGGCAATACACCTGAATCCAACGACCCCGAAACCGACGAGCGCATAGCCGCAATGACGGCCGACGCGTCGCTCCGCTTCGACGGCGCCTCCGCTACCCTTCGCTTCGCCGACCCCGGCTCAATCTTTGTGGAGTCAGCTGACGGCACAGTCCTCGAAGGTATCGGACTGTCGACCGGCACGCGCATCACCTTCGAAGCACCCGAGAAATTGCGCACAATATGCCCGGAAGGAGCCGACACAGACCACCGAATCGCGCTCGACGCGCAAGGATGGCAACTGATTGTCGACGGGCAACGGTTGGAACTCGAGGCAATAGATATAATGCGGGCCGACGCGACGGCCGTATGGATCCGTATGCGTCAGCCCGACAAAAAGTGCCACTGGGCGATAATCCCCAGGGAATGGTAAATCGTTAGTATCAGAAATTATATCCGAGCGTAATCGAGAACAGATTGCGGCGGATATTGCGCGGAGCGAACTCTGAAGTCGACATGATTTTCGTCATGCCCCATGCTCCGCTGAGGTCGAGATAATATTTCTGATAGGATATGCCCACGCCGAATTTCCACTGAAGGTCGGCATGCTTGAAACCGTTGGTGCCGAACAGCGATGTGCTCGACGAAGGCGACTCATAGCCACGCACCTTGACCTCGTCCTGATGATAACGCGACACCAGCGAAAGATTGAGTTGAGGACCGGTGAACACGTTAACCTTGATATCTTCCGTAAAATCAAAATGATATCCGATCATAAGGGGGATGCGGAAACCGAAATTACGGATTGAGCCGTCGATCTGGTAAGGCACCTCAACATCCTCAACTACTCCGGTAGAGGGATTTGTCACCTCCTTGGTGAACGATGTCCACTGATTGGCACCGATTGTATTGTAGAAGATGCCGAGACCCGGCTCGAAATAGAAGTTCTTGAATACAGGGATGTTGTAGATTGCGCCGAGGCTGAAACCGGGGGCATTGCTGTAAAAGCCGCCTCCGTTGGCTGCGGAACTGATGTCCACACCCACGCGGGCTCCGAAATAAGTCTTGTTCTCTGGATTGTCGAAAAGGTAGGTCGACGCGGCCGAGGCCGAAAGGGCAGCTCCCGAGAGAGCCACACCCAGAAGCATTACTTTGATTCTGTTCATAGTACTTTCCTGATTATATTATTTGTTAGTAGTCGTATAGGAGTTCTAAGTCATCGAGCCAGAGCGTCGAACCGGCACCGCCGGTGAAATAGTCGCCGTATTTGCTCGACGAGGCCACAATGAGGATATAACGCGGGATGCGCTGGGTCGACTTATAGTCGAGTTTGATTTCAAACGGGATATACTGTGGAATCGACTGCCCGCTCTCGAAGCTTCCGTAGGCTATCACTTCGGCTCCATTGGGGTCGAAAAGATGGCGGTTTTTCGGGTTCGTGCGGATTTCAAATGCCTCCGGGCTGTCGATAAGCGCTGTCCATACGATGCACGTGTCAGGGCGCCCCTTGAGGTAATCGAATTCCGATGTGGTATGTGAAATTGCGGTGGAAGTATACTTAAGATAACCGCGCAGACGCGTGGGCCGTTCGGTAAACGGGCGTCCGAAACTGAGTATGCCGTTAGTTCCATCGGTGCGCACATATGTTCCTGCAAATATATTTCCGGCGGCCAGCTTGCCGACCACACTGATTCCTACAAAGCGCGTCTCGAGTTGCGCCGCCTGGCCCGTTCCGGTCGAGGTGTCGGTGGTGGGGAAAGTATTGCTGTCGCCGAGCGTAGTGGCGCCCTTGTTGCCTGTATCCCAGTAGGGAGTCTGGTCCACGCCCCACGGATTCCACACCTTTCCGGCGAGACTCCAGTTGTCGAAGCTGGAATTCGGTACCTGAACGATGCTGCCGGTGGTAAATTCGATCTCCACGCCGCGCTCGTCGTCGGAATAAGCGCGCGCCACGTAGGTTGTATTCGGTTCAAGATTGATCAGACGGGCATAGTAGGTGGCTCCCGTGTGGGTAATCCACGATTCGGGAGCCTTTACCCATTCGTCGGTTCCCTTCATCTTATATTCAACGCCGTTGTCGTGGCCCTCGATGGCGGCGCCATAGACCCATGCCACCTGCGTCCATGCGTCGGCGCGCTGAGTCTCCACGGTGCTTTCCACCGTCTCGCCGTGGATGGTCCAGACTTGCTCGCGGCCGTGCACATTGACGGTCACTTCAACCGGATTGTTGAGGTCGATGGTCTGGCCGGCCAGCGAAGGCGTCTCGGAGCTTCCTTCAGGGCCGAGCTTCATGGTCAGGACTTTCACACGACTGAGTCCAACGGTCTCAGGCAGAGTGACCACCACACGCTGGCCGACTATGTCGATTATCGATGCTCCCACCTGGTTCTCGACGGTAAAATACCGCTCGATGGTCTGGTTGCCCTGAATCACCCAGTCGTAGTTCTGATAGATTGCGAGCGTCACGATATAGTATTTCTCGAGGTTGATGGGCCTGGAGAGGTCGCCGCTCACGATACGGGCATCGTCAGAGAGTTTATAATGCGTGATTTTCACCTGCTGCATATCCACTGTCTCGTCGAAGTTCATGGTGATGAACCGGCTTCGTTTGTCGATCTGGGCCGCTCCGATCATTCCCTCTGCTTCTATCTCGAGAAAATCAGGCTGAATGCGCGGATAAGGGATATCGTTCTTTATACATCCCGTCAAAGAAAGGGCAAGACACGCGATTGCCACGTCCATGAAAACGGACGTGGCAAAAGCAGTGTATTTATGCAAATTCCGTGAAATCACGATCTTCATATATAGTCTAATATCAGTCTTCAGCTACAATCTTGGCCGTCTCGACTCTGCCGTCGGAATAGACGGTGCGGACCAGCACGGGCTCACCCTCCGCAGGAGCTGCGACAGCCTGCCCCTTGAGGTTGAAGTATTCGCGGGATGCAACCTCCTCACCGTCGCGCAGCGGGGAGTCCACACCGAGCGTCTCGCCGTTCATATCCTTAATGACTTCCTCGGCCGAAAGCGGATAATTGTAGATGTGGAATGCGCTCACAGCCCTTATCACGGGCATGGCGAGTTCATAGCCGTTGCGTTCGGGATAATAAGTGTATTGGCGCATGGTGTGGCCCACATAGTTCAGCACCATCTCCCCGTCGGGGATGCAGTCGCTCAGTCCGGCCTGTTCAAGCGAACCTTTCTTTTCACCGTCGACGTAGATTGTCCACTCGTTGCTGTCGAATACGGCTGCGACATGGTGGGCTAAAGCACCGACAATCGGGTCGACCTTCAGTTCGGCGCTGCCGTTGCGGCTGGATGCCTGCATGGTCATGCTGCCGCCGGTGCTTATTGCGAGGCCCACATGATTCTTCTCGTCGGAGCCGAAATCGAAGAGGTAATTGCCGTTATCGGCGTTGCCGCTGGAGCGCACCCAGGCAGAAACCGTAAAACGGCCGCCGGTCGGAACGGCGCCAGTGGGAAGCATCAACGCCGAATAGGATGCGGGCACATAATAGGATCTGCCCTTGTTTTCCGCCAATCTGCCATTACCATCGGAAATGGGATGGAAACCGTTGCCGGAGGTATCCTCGAGAGTCCCATTAAACTCGAGGGCACACCATAGCGAAGGTTTATTGCCTACGGAAGCCTGAACGACATCGGATCCCACCGAGCGGTTGAGCGATTTGTCGACCGCCACGACCTTGTATTCATAGCTTCTCCCGGCAAGCACCGTATTGTCGATGATTTCCGTGGAAGTCAGATTGCGGGCTATGGTGTTGAAATCGTCGCCGGCGTCAGAGCGGAGCAGAACATATCCTGCGGCATCGGCCACGGCATCCCAGCTCACTGTTATAGTGGCGTTGCCGGCAAGAGCCGTCACGTTGGCGGGTGCTGCGGGAGCCTCGGTGGTAAACGCTGCGGGAGCGTTGCCGACAGGAATCAGTCGGAAGAGCTGGGCATCGTCGGTGGCATCGAATGGAGCCTGTACGATGCCGTTTGAATCGGCGTATGTGCCGCTCTCACCCTTTTTCGGGCGGAGGCAGAAATCGCTGTATTTGCTCTGGATGCGGAACCATCCGTTGCCGGCATATTCCAGGTGCCATAGGCAGTTGTCCGACCAATATCCGTCGGTCTGATTACGTTTGTTGAACCACTGCCAGATTTCCATAGGGTTCACCCGGTCGGTAGGCTCGTAATTGTCGCCCAGAGGCCAGTTGTAGAGGTTCCATCCCTGATCGGCATTGTCGATGCGGTCGATGGTATAGTAGCTGTAGTCGGCGCCATTGTCGATCCGGACTTTCGCCACATGCCAGCGGAGGTCGACATCGGAGGCTCCGTATTGCCCGAGGCATAGCGGGGCATTCTCGCCGCCTGACTTCACAGCCATCCCCTCGGCGGCTTTGGAGACTATAATATAGTCGCCGTTGATTTCAGGCATGATGTCTTCTCCCCAGGTCACATCGTAGACAGCTTCGGCAGTGCGCTGCAACGCCGAGCCATATACACCGTTGGGATCAGCCTCGATGGCGATACTGAAATCGTGGGTTGGCCCTACGCCGTCGACATATACGGGCTTCGTGCGCGACACATAGCCGAACGTAGAGGGTCGGCCGGCTCGTTCCGACACGCCGACAAAAGCCTGGGAATGGTGTTTGTCGCGCTTATAGAGGGCTGTAGCTGCGAGGGTGAAGCGGTTTTCCTGATAAGAGAGACGCTCGCCGAAATTGCTTGCCTGACAGAACTGACCGCGCACGCGGGCGCACTCGCCCCACCATATGCCCGACTGCATGCCGTAGTTGGCTCCGACGATAGCCTCCATTACGTTGTGCAGCTCGTCGCCGGTTGCGAATTTGCCGTCGCTGCGGAGTGTCGAGAAGAAATCGGCATATTCAGCGAATGTCCCGGCGAGGAAGTGGGTGTTACCTTCGTCAAGGTCCTCCTTCAGATAGGTGTACCAGTCGAGGGCGCACGAACTGTTGAGTGTGTTGCCCCCCGAGAGGCGAATTGTCTGCAGGTCGGGATAATTGGCGCGGATGGCCTTGTTTATTTCCTTGAAATGAGGCTGCTGGAGGCCGTTGATAGCCAGATCCGGCTCGTTGAAGGGGGCGACAGTAACCACTTCGTTACCGTAGTCGCGACCGATTGTCTTCACGTATGCATTGATCAGACGGGCCCATTCATCGAAGTTTTTGGTTCCTTTCTCCCAGTCGTTTTCATATATCGGATTCCCGGTCTCGTCGAATTTAAGGTTTCCTTCGTCGTCAACGCTCTGTTTGATATAATAGTAGTCTTTCTGGAGGTCGGGATGGCAGGCATCAAGATTCAGGAAAATGTCGACTTTCTTATTGCCGGTACATTCCTTTTCAAGCAGCGAGACTATGCCCATGCGGTTGCGCAGCTCTTCGGTACAACGTCCTTCGGGTACGAATCCTTCTTTTGTTACGAGAGCGTAGGGATTGAACGACACGCGCACCACACCCACATTGTCGGGTGAGATGGTACGGAAACAGCGTATCATGTTTTCCTTGCTCGGCCATGCCGTATCGATTCCCCATACCACGGGCAACTGTTCACCGATGCCCGTCGGGTCGAACGAGGCAATCATATGCGGCGTAGAAACCACGGCATAGGAGTCGAACACTGTCGGAGTGGCTGCACGGCCCTGAGGCGCCGCAACCGCCAAAATGGCGATTGCGGCTATCCCGTAACCATATTTTGTAAGTTCGGATTTCATTAATAGCATCTTGCGGACTTTTTTATATTATTCGTTGATGAACTCTTTGGAGGATTCAACCGTGCCGTCGGAATAGACGGTGCGGACCAGCACGGGCTCACCCCCCGCAGGAGCTGCGACAGGCTGCCCCTTGAGGTTGAAGTATTCGCGGGATGCGATCTCGCGCGAGGGGGCGTCGGCCGAGAGGTCGTCGATGGCGCTGACATGTCCCTGCATGTCGGAGTATACCTGTGTAGGGGTCAGAGCGCCGTTGTAGATATGGAATTCGTCAATGGAGCCGAGTACGGGAATGGAGGTGCGCGCGCCGGTATTCATATTGTAGTCGTACTGGCGCATGCCGCGGCCGATGTAGTTGAGCACTTTCGTGCGGTCGGGAACGGACGCGGAGAGACCGGCCTGGCCGTGGCTGGCTGCGTAGTTGCCGTCTACATATATGATCCATTCGGAATCGGAGAGGACCACGGCGATGTGGTGCCAGTCGGATGCAGTGGGCGTCTTGGCCTTAAGCTCGGTGGTGCCGGTGGACGTGGTGCCGCGGAGGGCGATGTTGCCGGTACCGTCGTTAAGAAGCAGGCCGATATGGTTGGTTTCGTCGGTCCCGAAGTCGAAGAGATACTGGCCGGAAGCGCCGGTGGAACGCGTGCGCACCCATGCGGTAACCGAGAAGTTGCCGCCGGCGGGAACGGCGCCCATCGGGAGCATTACCGTCTGGGAGGCGCCGGGCGACAGGCAGGAATTACGTTTGCCGGTGGTAAAGGCCTGATCTTCTGAGGCGCGGGCGTGGAAGCTGTTGCCTGAAATGTCGTCGAGCGTGTCGTCGAAGGGGAGCACGGCCCAGGTGGGATTGTCGTGACGGATGCTTGCCGATGCTGTAGCAGAGGCTTCGGAGCGGTTGCCCGATTTATCGAAGGCTACCACTTTGTAGGTATATTCGTCGCCGGCGAGGGCTGTGTTGTCGACAATTGAGGTTCCGGCGATATTGCGGGCGATGGTGTTGAATTCGCCCCCGTTGTCGGAGCGGAGCAGAGTGTAGGAGGCGAGTTCATTATCGTTCACGGCATTCCAGCTGATGGTAATAGAGCCGTTGCCGCCGTTGGCGTTCACGCCCTGGGGAGCGGCAGGAGCCTCTGTCTCGAATTTCGAGGGGAGATTATCGGCGGGGAGGAAGCGGAAGAGCTGGTTGTCGTCGTCGGCATCATAGGGAGCCTGCACGAGAGCTGCAGTGTTTCCGATTGTGCCGTTATTCGATTTTTTAGGACGCGCGCAGTAGTCGCTCACCTTGCTGCAGATGCGGAACCATCCATTGCCGGCATACTGGAGATACCAGAGGCAATTATCAGCGATATACTCTGTTTCAGTGCCATCCTGAAGATGTCCATGACTGTTGGAGCAAAGAACGGCAGTCGCGAAAAACTGGTCGGAAGTAGACGAATAGTCCTCACTGAGCTTCCAGCCTTCGAGGAACCAGCCTCGGTCGGTGTTGTTAGCGTCCGCAATGGTAAAATAACTGTAGTCACCGCCGTTGTCGGTACGTACTTTCTTGATTTCCCACTTCTGGCGTGTGCTCGTAGCGTTCATGGAGCCATGTGACATTGCAGTTGCAGTTGCCGACGATGGCGCCTGCACGGCGCGGCCGTTAGCTTTGGAAATAATATAATATGTGCCGTTGATTTCGGGCATAACGTCCTCACCCCAGGTAATGTCGTAGACAGCCTCGGCATTGCGCTGGGCTGCTCCCTGGTAAGTGCCGTTGGCATCGGCGGGAACATCGATCACGAATTCGCGCGTGGGACCAACGCCATCCACGTAGACATCTTTCGTCTTGCTGACGAAGCTGTAGGAAGCTGGACGGCCCTGGCGCTCGGAGACGCCTACGAAAGCCTGCGAAAGGTGATTGTCGCGCTTGTAGACCGAAGCGGCACCCCAGGCGTAGCGGTTTTCGGTATAGGCCAGACGCTGACCGAGGTTGCTGGCCTGGCAGAACTGGCCGCGCACGCGGGCTGCTTCGCCCCACCATATGCCGGTCTGCATACCGTATTCGATTCCGACCATGGCCTCCATAACGTTGTGAAGCTCGTCGCCGGTAGCATATTTGCCGTCGGCACGCACATTCTGGAAGAACGATGCGTAATGGTTGAAATCGCCTGCGAGCTGATGGGTGTTGCCCTCGTCGAGATTGGCTTTCAGGTAATCGTACCAGTTCTGAGCCTCATCGCAGTTAAGGGTGTTGCCGCCGGAGATACGAACGTCCTGCATATCGGGATAATTGGCGCGGAAAGCCTTGTTGATGTTGTCGAAATGAGGCTGGCGGAGGCTGTTCCAGTAGTAGTCGGGCTCATTGAAAGGAGCAACGGACACAACCGTATTACCATAGTCGCGACGGATGGTCGAAACGTAGGCGTGGAGCAGCTTTGCCCATTCGGCATGGTTCTTTGTGCCGAGATTCAGGTCGTATTCCCCATTATTGATATAGTAGTAATCGCCCTGGAGATCCATGCGGGCGGCATCGAGGTTGATGGCGATATCTACCTTACGGTTACCGGTACGGAGGGCCTCAACCTTGGCAACCTTTTCCATTCGGCTTTTGAGCTGGTTGGCACATTCGCCGGTGGGGACAACACCCTGCGTTGTAACGAGGGCATAGGGATTGAAGGATACGCGGACGATGTCGACAATGTCGGGGGTCATCGCGCGCATGCCGCGCACGAAATTGTCGTTGGAATTCCATGCCGTGTCAAGACCCCAGCAGGCGGGGAGCTGCGCACCGGTTCCGGTGGGATCGAATGTGAGCGTACGCTCCACGGTGTTGTTCACCGCGTGGGCGTCGAATACGGTCGGGATTTCGTCCGCACGGACAGAGGCGGCCGAAGCGATAAGTGCGAGCGTTCCGGCAAAGGTGTACGCCGAAGATTTGGAAAGAATTGCACTCATAACGTTTTTCGTGGTCATTTAAAACAGTTTTGTAGATTATATTCAGGCAAACAGGTAGATTAATATTCAGATATATACGGCCATGCCGAAATTGATATTGAAGATATTGAACTTGAAATTGGCACCCGACGAGAAGCGCGAGCCCTCCTCCACCTCGTTGGTGCGCTGGCGCTCGTGATGAAGCTTCACGCCGAATACGCCGAAGGAGATATTGAAGCTCACATAGTCCATCATGAAGACAGTGAGGCCCGGTGAGAAATTGAGCGAGGCGGAAAGCGTGTTGGTGCGTGTGTCGCGCAGCTCGCCGTTGTAGTAGCGCTGGAAGCGCGAGGAGCCTGCGCCGAATTCCAGTTCCACCTCGTTGAATATGCCGAAACGGCGGTCGCGACCAAGGCCGATATAGTTTCGGTAGGCTATGGCCGATGAATAGCTTTTGGAGTAGTAGCTGACGTCGCTGAGCGAGAAGCTGAGGTCGTCGTCCATATCGAACGACATCGACCCCAGGTCGCAGTACATTCGCGTGTAGTTGAACGTGACGCCGACACTCTGGTTGTTGGTGAAAAAATATGAGAAGCTTGGCTGCAGCGAGTAGGCCTTCACCTTCAGATCGAGATTGGAGAGCACCGAGAGAATCTGGAAGTTGTCGGTTGAAAACTCCCCGTAGCTTGCCATCAGCCCGATGCTCCACTGCCCTTTGGGAATGAAGAGATAGTTGAACAGGCCGCGGTCGTAGCGGCCGTAGTTTTTCTGCGGAAGGATTATGCTCACAGTGTCGCCGCCAACCAGTACGGTCTCGTCGAGCGCCGGATCGCTTACTATTGTGGAATCGAGAGGAATCTTCTCGCCTTTGGCGAGCCACTCGAGAAAATTCAGGTTTATATTGTCGTCGGGCATTTCGCGCGGCGAAGCCGCTCCAACAGGTGAGGCGAGCAGCGAAACTGCCAGAGCGCCTGCGGCTAAGATGATCCGAATGAATGCCGATGATTTATTGATTGTCATTGCAGGTGTCAGATATAAAATGCCACACCGAAAGTGATGGAGAAGAGGTCGATTTTGAAATTGGCGCTCTTGCTTCCGCGCGAGGAGTCGTAGATCTGGTCGGTTTTCGACGATGTATGGCTGTAGCTGAAGCCCAGCACACCTACGGCAACCTCGATGGCGGAATAGTTGTTCAGGAACATCACAAAACCCGGGGCGAGACCGATGCGCGTCTTCCATGTGCGTTCCCAAGTGCCGGTGAGGTCTTCTCCGCGCCCGTTGACGATTTTCGACTCGCCGCCGCCTATCTCGAGCTGCACCTCATTGAAGATTCCGAAACGGCGCTGACGTCCCAGGCTGATATAATTGCGGAAAGCCGCCATTGCCGAATAATCGTGGGATATGTTATAGAGGTTCTCTACGGTGTAGTCGGTTTCGGAGCCAATCACCACGGTGGCATTGTCAAGACGGGTGCGTGTGCGGGTATATGCGAATTTTCCTCCGGCGGCCAGGTTATCCTTGAAGCAGTAAAGCAGCATGGGGCTGATTTTGAACTTGTAGGTATCGCCGTCGATGCCCTCGATGATGAGGAACTGGTAGTTGTTCTGGTTCGACTGCGAGAAGCTGACGCTCACTCCGGTGATATACTGCCCCTTTGGAATGAACGAAACCTGCTCGAGTCCGCGCTTGAATTCAACCTGGGCCGCCAAAGGCGCCACAACGCTGACTATCAGAGCAAACAGTATGACAAAACGCTTAAGCATAATTTTTGGTAAAGTTAGCTATTTTTTTCCAACGTGCAAAGCCGCAAGTGTAAAATCCACCCTTTTGACCTCAGGCATAGCCCGAAACGACAATTGCGCCACAGCCATAGCGGCCGCGCCCGGGCGGTGTATTTGCCGCGGTAAAAGATTTTGGCTAAATTTGTAAGCACAACCGGGGGAAATAATTGTTTTAAATAAGTGAATACTTACGTTTCAGCATCATGAAAAGATTATTACTGAGTTTCGCCATGGCTTCGCTGCTGCTCGCTGCAGCACCCGCCGCATCGGCAAGTCCCGACATCACCGACCTTCTTAAAGGAGCAGCCTCGAAAATCGGAGGTGGCGACGGCTCCACCGCTCTCTCGGGCCTTAAAGGCGCCGTAGAAGGGATGATTGCAAAAAGCGATCTTACGGCTGCCGACCTGGTGGGCGACTACAAATACTCCGCTCCCGCCGTCTCGCTTCAAAGCGACAATGCCCTACAGAAACTCGGCGGCTCGGCAGCTACCGGAGTAATCGTCGACAAACTCGCTCCTTACTACCAGAAAGCCGGCCTCACCTCGATGACGGCGACCTTCCGCGAAGACGGCACCTGCGAGTTCAAAGTGAAGAAAGCCACGGTGACAGGCACCTACGAGCGCAACGAGTCCGGGGATTTCACATTCAATTTCAAGGCCGTCAAAAAGATACCGCTGGGCAAGATGAACGCCCATGTGGAAAAAATCGGCAAAAAACTCACCCTGACGTTCGATGCCTCGAAACTTATCAAACTCGTCAACGCAGTGGCAAGCGTAAGCGGCCAGTCGTCGCTCCAGGCTGCCGCCAAGATGCTCAACAGCTACGACGGGCTTTACGCCGGTTTCGAACTGACACCTGCCGAATAAACGGAATTCGCCTTCGTCTTATCTGAGAACGCACCATAATATTGTCGACCACTCTCCGCAAAAAGCTACAGAATGCCGCACAGCGCTACAAGCGCTTCACGGCGAAGTTTGCGCCGGCTCTCCAGCTGCCGGCGCAAGTGCTTTCGGTGGCGGCATTCGTCGGGTCGATTGCATGCCTTGTGGCGCTTACGGTATGGTTCGGCTACGACCATACTCCCGACGACGTGAAATGGATCCGGCGCACCCTACGCGGGTGCCAGCTTCTTTTCGCGACCAATATCCTCTACAGCCTCGCCACCGACTTCAGACGCACCATAAAGCAATCGAAAGCGTTCAAATGGATTGTCGACATTGCGGTGCTTCTCACGCTGCTCCCCCTGGCCTATCCCCACCCCGCGCATCCGTGGATTCCGGTGCTTGAGCGCGTGCTCTACAGCGGCGTCTTTCTCTACACCATCCTCGCCGCCTATGCGGTGGTAGACATAAGATACGGGCTGATGAAAATGCTCGGCAAGCGCACCAACCCGTCGCTGATTCTCACCGGAAGTTTCATTGCGCTCATTCTGGCCGGATCGTTCATACTGATGATGCCGCGGTGCACCACAGGCGAACTAAGCTACGTCGATTCGCTGTTTGTGGCCACATCGGCCGTATGTATCACCGGCCTCACTCCCGTAGATATTTCCACTACATTCTCGCTTCCCGGACTGGCCGTGCTCGGATTCCTTATCCAGGCAGGTGGACTCGGTGTGATGACCTTCACAAGCTTCTTCGCCCTCTTTTTCAGCGGCAACACATCGGTATACAACCAGCTGATGATGAAGGACATCCTCTCGTCGAAGACAATCGGCGCACTGGTGCCGACGTTGTTCTACATCCTGGGGTTCACCCTGCTGATCGAGGCGCTGGGAGTCGGGGCATTCTTTCTCTGCATCCACGGCGAGCTTAACATGAGCCTGCAGGACGAAATCATATTCTCGCTCTTCCACTCACTCTCGGCATTCTGCAACGCCGGCTTCTCCAACATAGAAGGCGGCCTATCCAATCCGGTCCTGCTCCACTCAAACCAGTCGGTCTATATCGTGGCAAGCGTACTCATAGCCGCGGGCGGAATAGGGTTCCCGATACTGATGAACGTGGCGCAGGCCACTAAAATGCATCTGCGTGCGCTCTGGCACCGCATTCGCCGCGAAGGCCCACGCCGCATGCCTATACACATCTACGACCTCAACACAAAAATTGTGGTGGCCACAACCGGATGGATTTTCGCCGTCAGCGCCACGCTTTTTCTCCTTTTCGAATACGACAACACCCTGAGTGGCATGACCGCCTACGAGAAGGTAGTGCAGTCGGTGTTCAACGCCTGGGTGCCGCGCTCATCAGGTTTCTCGTCGGTCAATCCGGCGTCGATGCTAAACATCACATTGCTGATGTTCGTTGTACTGATGTGGATTGGAGGCAGCTCCCAGTCGACGGCAGGCGGCATCAAGGTGAACACATTCGCCGCCATGCTGCTGAATCTGAAAGCCATCGTGACGGGGCGCACGCGTGTGGACGTTTTCGGACGCACTATCTCCGTGCCGTCGCTCCGAAGGGCTCACGCTGTGGTCGGGCTGTCGATTCTCGCCTACGTATTCTACTCGATGCTGCTTCTCGGGCTTGAGCCATCGCTCAGCGCCAAAGAGCTGCTTTACGAGGCAGCCTCCGCCCTTTTCACCGTCGGCTCCTCGCTGGGAGTGACGCCCGAGTTGAGCGACCTCTCCAAGGTTCTTCTCTCCACAGCGATGCTACTCGGTCGCGTGGGTATAATCTCGCTGCTCGCGGGGATTGTAGGCACCCACACGGATTCCGCCGCCCGCTTCCCCTCCGACAACATAATCATCAACTGATCTTCACCGATTCCGACCTGAATACCAACTAATCCCGGAAAAATATGCGATACCTTATAATCGGCCTTGGCATCTACGGGACCAATCTGGCCAAAGACCTCACCGACATGGGCAATGAGGTGATAGGCGCCGATATCAATGCCACCATCGTAGCCGCCATAAAGGATTATATCTCCACGGCCTACATAATCGATTCCACCGACGAAAGCGCCATCGGCGCGCTCCCGCTCAAAAGCGTCGACCTGGTCATCGTGGCCATAGGCGAGCAATTCGGCGCGAGCATCAAGACGGTGGCGCTGCTGCGAAAACTCGGCGTGCGCAAGATCTACGCCCGCGCAATCGACGACCTCCACAGCGCCATACTCGAAGGGATGCATGTGGAGCGCATCCTCAATCCGGAGCAGAGCGCCGCACGCGACCTTTCCGACGAAATGGCCCTCGGGACCCATGTCGATTCGTTGCGCGTAGACCGCGACACCTACGTGATGCGCTTCGCCGCCCCCGATTATTTCAAGGGGATGGCCTATATAGACCTCACGCAGGAGGCCTTGTTCGGGTTGCGTCTTGTCGCCGCATCGCGCCCGCGGAAAGCCACCAACATCCTCGGGCTTGACTCCACGCGACTGCAGCCGGTAGATATCTCGAATCCCTCGGCTGAATGTGTGCAGGAAGGCGATGTACTCACCTGCGTCGGCTCAATGAAGGCCTATAAAACGCTGGGCGAGCACATATGGCCAAGCTGACCGGAAGATCGCCGGCTGTTGTCCGGTTGTCGGAATATATGGGAGATTGTCAAATTTTTCCGGGTCTCTTACTTGTAGTCGGTCTCAATCAGGTCATGGAACACCTCCTGCGGCATGGGATAGCCATACATGATTCCCGGATCGCGATGATTCTTGTCCAGCATCTTAAGAAACTCCCGGCGGTCGATTTCCTCGATTTCCGGGTCGCCCGGAAGGTCTTTTATCGGCTCGGCCGCGCTGTGCACACCCGTAGCGGTCAGCCGGTACTCGTCGCCGGCCGTGGTTGCCTTGAGAATCAGGCCGGGAAGTCCGCAGAGCTGCCAGGGGCCGTCGGCCAAAGGCAGGTCGGATGCGAACCATGCCTCCCACAGGCGGCCGTGGTATTCGCCGGTAGCATTCTGGCATTCATAGCCGAGGATGGTGGCGATGGAGTCGCCCGGTTCCCATGCAATCTCATCAACAGGAAGGGAATACGTATAGCGAACGTCCGACGGGCCGCGTATGCCGTCGTAAATAGTCATCTCACCCTTGTCCATGTCTTTGTAGACACACGTCAGGAATCCACGCGAAGGGACGTTTTCCATCGCCTTGGCATCGACCGTAATCGACGTGATATTGCCCGAGGCGTCGCGCTTTATGCCGCCCGAACTGTTGAGGGCATCCATCTGCATCTGCTGGATGAGTTTGGCTCCACCCGGCGCGCTATGAAGCGAATCGAAAAATTCCGTCTTGGCGCTGAAAAAACGTGATGCCGTAGGTGCAAGCTGGATAATCATCTGGTCTGTGGAATACTCCAGGCTGTCGACCTCGTGGCGGCATCGTTCGAAATCGTAGGTCACTACAAGTGTCGCGTCGGGACGCGAGGCGGCCAAAAGGCAGAAAGCCAGCGAGGCGGCCGCCGATATTGCAAACAGTTTTTTCATATTCTTGGAAGATTGGTGATATTCAGTTGCTGACCACTATACCTATCATGAATTCTCGGCCGCGAAGACGCTCGGCGGTCTCCGTCTGCGAAAACGTATCGAACGAACGCGTCACCCGGTTGCGGTCGTCGAGAAGATTTGAGGCCTTCAGAGTAAACTCTACTCGCTTGTTCAGTTTGTAGTTCACGCGCACGCCCAGGTCGGTGGTACGTGTATAGTCGCCCGGCCCCAGGCTGGTGGTGCCATACACGCCATTGGCCGACACCATCCATTTGCCCCATTTACCCGTGGCTTCGAGCATATGGTCGTAGCCGGTATTGAGGGCAGAGGGGAGCATGGATATATGCATGCGCGTATGACTGAAGAAGAGATTGTACGCGGCATTGAGCCAACTGCAGAAACGCACGTCGAGGCTCGCAAACGCACTATAGACGAGCAGACGGCGGTTCACCTCTTCTCCCTGCGAGAAAGCCGTCTCATCGGTGCGTCGGAACGAGCCGTTCAGCTGTACGGACGACTGGATGGCGTCGAGGCTCTTCTGTATTCTCGCATAAGCCTTCGTCTCCTGCGACGTCGAGGGCTCGGCGCGGTAGGCGTTGACCACATAGTCGCCGATAAGCATCTGCGAGACTCCCGACTTGAGACGGTTCCACGCATGGTCGAAACTGGCATGGGCGAACCATCCGCGGCGTGTGTTGCGCCAGTTCCAATCGCCCCAGAAGCCGTGGCGCGACGACGAATAGTAATCGTCGACTCCGGCGTTGAAGGTGCGGTAGTCGGCCATCACCAGGCCGGAGTGGATATTCGATAGCGACGCCGGATTGCGCCGCCACGTGGCGTTGAGGTTTATGGTATGTCGCGAGTTGGGCTTCCACTGCATCGACAGCGTCGGGGAGATGAACACCTCGCTGCGGTTTTTCAGCGCGCCTCCGAAGAAGTAGCTGTAGAAATTCACCGGCATGTTGAGGTTGAAGCTTATACGCTTGAGGTTAAGCTCGAATTTAGGCTTTATGAACACGCGCACATAGTTGGTGGACAGGTCATTGGATTCGTCGGGCATCCCGTCGGGGAGTGTACCGTTGAGCTGCGAGTCGAGGTGGCGCACAAAACCGGCCACACCGCCCTCAAGCGATACTATCACCTTCCTGATGATGAAGCCATAGGATGCGCGCTCGTCGGTAAAAAACGAGTGCTGCCCTACATGGCTCCCGTAGCGCGCCATGTCGCCATAGGCTGTGGTCTCAACCCAGAGCTGTTCGGGGCGCGAAAGAAACTGGTTGGTGCTGTTGAACGTCACAATTCTGTTCTCGCCGAAACGGCGTATAATCTTCAGGCGGTTGGCCACATCATAATAAGGGGAGACGGTATGCTGCCGGTTGGAAAGCGTTCCCTCGATATTGACGCGGTCGCCGTTCCAGGTGAAGTTGCCGGTCAGGTTATTGTTAAGGTAGTAGCGTTTCTGATTTATCTCGTAGTTGGCCGACAGCGACGCGGAATGCACGTGGGAGTCGGCGTGGCGGTCTTCTGTAATTATGCGGTTGCCCGTGGGAAGGAAATAAGTCGTGATGGTGGAGCGGTCGGTCCAGAGATGGTCGTAGGCATATTCGGCCTGAAGGCGCCACTGGCCGTCGTGATTGTTTTTCCATGTCGACGTAGTCTCGAACGCCGCCGAACGGCCGAATCGCGACATGTAGCTCCCCCCTGTTCCACCGGCCGAAATGAAAGACTCGATGCTCTCGCCCTCCGACCCTCCGAAGAAGCCTTTGATGCCGCCGAGGGGACGTCCGAGATTGTTGAGTTTAATCGAAGTAGCGTTCTGAACCTTCCCTTTCACCGACATGAGAAAGAGTTCGCCGGCATAGAGACCTCCGGCATTCTCGCCCCAGCCTCCGGCGGCGGAGCCGTGGGCCATAACCTTGATTTTCGCCTTCTCCTTGAGCTTCAGGTTAACAGCAGCCTGATCGCTTATGGACAGACCGCGGAGCACCTGCATGGGCTGATGGTTCTCAAGCACTTCTACCGCTCCGACGTTCTCGGCCTGGATATTCTGGGTGAGCGTGCCGTATTTCGAGCCGGCAAGGTCGTTGCCTTCCACATACATCTTGTTTATGTCAGTACCTTGATACTGGACCTTTCCCGAGGCGTCAACATCCAATCCTGGCATCCTCTTCATCACGTCGCCTATCGAGCGGTCCTGCGCCCGGGTGAACTGGCCAACGGTGTACGTCACGGTGTCGCCGTTCTCTCGTATGCGCCGTGCGCGCACACCTACCTCCTTAAGCTCGAAGGCCTGTACAAGCATCGCCACACGCAGCGTGTCGGCCGGATTCACGCTATCGAGCGGTATAGCTTCGTCGGCATAGCCCATTCGGGCAAATTTAAGTGTTCTGCCACCTCCAGCCGGCATTTTGAGCCGGAACACTCCCTTGTCGTTCGAATTGGTAAAGCTTTTTACTTTGCCGCTCCCATCGAGCAGTCGGGCGGAGACTCCGCCGAGCGGTTCAGCCGTGGATATATCCGTCACCTTGCCGACAATTACGGCCGTCGGGGCGGAAGCCGTCTGGGCCGGGAGGTTCTGAACGGAGCATATCCCGAACAGAGCTAAAATGAGCGGGGTTACACGTGTTTTAACAGGCCTGGCATATTCTTTTTCCACAGTCACCGGTAAAAGCAGAAACGGAACCGACCGTGAGCATGCAAATATAGTGGAATTTTCTGAATAATAGACCTCGCGCTACCCCCCCCGGTTAAATTATGTTAAAATCAGACATATTGCATCTTTTTAGTTATCCCGCCGTCGAGAGTAATGTTCTCGCCGTTGATGAAATCGTTTCCCGGAAGCGAAAGCCATAAGCAGAGGCGCGCTACGTCGGCCGGCGTTCCGGTGCGACCGGAGGGATGCTGGGTATGGTCGGCGTCGGACAGTTCTTCTGCGGGGTCGGTTACTATCCAGCCGGGCGAAATAGCATTTACCGTAATAGAAAGCGGTGCGAGCGACATCATCAGCGCATGGGTCAGAGCCACGATACCACCCTTCGATGCAGAATACGCCTCGGTGCCGGGTTCGCTCTGCAAGGCCCGCGTAGACGCAATATTAATAATGCGTCCGAAAGCATTGCCTACAGCCAGGGAGCGGCGGTGCCTGGCAAGGGTGCGCGCGGTGATGAACACCGAGCGGAGGTTTACCGCCGTTGTTATGTCGAACTCCTCGACGGAGCACTCCTCCAAAGGAACAAACCGGCAGACACCGACATTATTCACAATAATGTCGAGGTCGCCCCACGAGTGCATAAGCTTCTCCATCGCCTCGACAAGGGCATCGGCGTCGGCAACGTCGAGGGGAATAAACCTCGAACCGGTGGCGGAGGCTGTGGATCGGCCAGCCTCCATATCGGTATCGACAAACGCCACGCGGCAGCCGGCCTTACAGTATGCCTCTACAATCGCGCGGCCTATGCCGGAGGCACCTCCGGAGACCAACACGCGCCGTGGCGGAAACGCCACCTGCAGCTTACCTGTGACCACGCCCGACGGAGTGAGCTTCGGGCGATAGGCGCCCGGGCGGTTTCCGCGCCTGAGGTCGTCCATCCGTTTTTCGAGGTAATTATCGGCCATGGGAAGCAGCGTAAAATAAAAATCAGCAGTCAGCGAAAAGATGGTCGGTGAGGGCGTTGAGCGCACGCACCTTGTCTTCCTTCTTCACCAGGAAGGAGATGTTGTAGTTCGAGCCGCCGTAGGAAATCATGCGCAGGGGAATGTCGCGCAGGGCATCGATAGCCTTGGCCTCGAAGCCGCGGTTGTGCCATTCGAGGTCGCCGACCACGCAGATAATCACCATGTCGTAGTCGACCGATACGGTGCCTATCTCCTTGAGTTCGTCGATTATGTGCTCAAGTTTGAGGGGATTGTCGATTGTAACGGAAATTCCGACCTCCGAGGTAGCGATCATGTCGAGCGGACGCTTGTAGGAGTCGAATATCTCGAATACGCGATGAATGAAGCCCGAGGCGAGAAGCATCCTCGTGGATTTAATCTTGACAGCTATTACGCCGTCTTTGGCGGCGACGGCCTTGATCGAGCGTGAGTGGACGGTATTGTATATAAGCGTGCCGCGGGCCGTGGGGTCCATCGTGTTGAGTACCCGGATAGGAATATTGTTTAGCTTGGCTGGCATCACGCATGCAGGGTGCAGAATCTTTGCGCCGAAATAGGCCAGTTCGGCTGCCTCGTCGAAATGGAGCTCGGCAACCGGAGCGGTTTTCTCCACGTAGCGCGGATCATTGTTGTGCATGCCGTCGATGTCGGTCCAGATTTCAATCTCCTCGGCGTAGATGGCGGCGCCGATAAGCGAGGCGGTCAGGTCCGAGCCTCCACGCTGCAGGTTGTCGATTTCGCCGCGGCTGTTGCGGCAGATGAATCCCTGGGTAACAAACAGCTCGGCGTCGGCATTGGAGTCGAGCATGGGCTTGAGGCGCATGGTGATGAAATCCACATCGGCCTCGCCGTCGGCGTCGATACGCATGAAGTCGAGTGCCGGAAGCCACACCGACTTCACCCCCTGCTCCTGCAGATAGAACTGCATCAGCGATGTGGACATGAGTTCGCCCTGGGCGAGAATATCCTTTTCGTCGGCCTCGGTGAATTCACCCTCGTGGGCAAACGCGCGCAGATGGCGGAACGTACCTGCCAGCATTTCGAGGGCGCGTGCGCGGGCCTCGTCAGTGGTATAGAGCTCGTCGACCACGGCCGAATATTTCTTTTCCAGCCGGTTGATAGTGTCCTTGGCGCCGTTCACGTTGTGGCGGTGCAGATAGTCGGCAATCTCAACCAGGGTATTGGTGGTGCCCGACATGGCCGAGAGCACAATAATATTAACACCGCGCGGACGCACCAGTGCGGCTACTTCCTTTATGCGCTGTGCACTTCCCACCGAAGTGCCTCCGAATTTCAGTACTTTCAAGGTCGCTTATATGTTTCGTGGTTTGCTGATTGGTTTATAATTGAGCGGGCGCGGTGTTAGTCGAGCGTCAGAAGTTGCTTGTCGGCACACTGCATTACCCGCGCGGGATACTGCTCCACAAGCTGCAGGTTGTGGGTGGCCATTACAACGGCCGTGCCTGTCTCAGCGATTTCCCGAAGTGTGCGCACTATGCTGTCGCCGGTGGCGGGGTCGAGATTGCCCGTAGGCTCGTCGGCAAGTATCAGTCTGGGATTGTTGAGCAGCGCCCGGGCTATTACGATTCGCTGCTGCTCGCCGCCCGACAGCTCATGAGGCATCTTGTAGCTCTTGTTGGCCATCCCGACGCGTTTGAGTACCGTATCTATGCGCTCCTCCTTTTCGTCGGCATTGCGCCATCCGGTGGCGTCGAGCACGAAGCGCAGGTTCTGATACACGTTGCGGTCAGTAAGCAGCTGGAAGTCCTGGAATACGATGCCGATCTGGCGGCGAAGCATCGGAATGTCGGCGCGCCGTATGGCATTCAGGTCGAAATCCAGCACACGGGCGCTACCTCCCTGCACCGGTATCTCGGCATACATGGATTTAAGCAGCGTCGATTTGCCGCTTCCCACCTTACCGATAAGATATACGAATTCGCCCACTTCGAGCGAAAAATTCACGTGTTTCAGCACCACAAGCTCGTTGCGGAGCAACTCCACGTCGGAATAATCTACTATACTCATCAAGTGTCGTTTGCTGTTTCGGTATGCAAAGTTAGACTATGCCGACCCAAAAAGCGACTGCCGCACCCGCATTAACTAATTTTTAACAAACTTTCCGACTGATACCATCGTAAAAACCGGGCAAATTCAACGTGCTATTTCGCAGAAACAAAAATAAATTGTAATTTTGCACCTGCTAAAAACTAAACAAACAATCACAAAATACGCCCGGCCGGCGCACGCGCTCCTGCCGATGGCTCAAAAACCACAGTAATTATGCAAGTTACGCTTGAAAAAACCGGCGACCTGGAAGGCCGCATCAAGGTTGAGGTCAGCTCTGCCGACTATGCCGACAAGGTTAACGCCGAGCTTAAAGAAATAGGCCGTACGCGCCAGATTCCCGGCTTCCGCAAAGGCCACGTAAGCATCGACCAGCTCCGCCGCCGCTTCGGCCGCGACGTCAAGGCCTCCGTGCTCAATGAAGAGGTTTACCGCGCCGTAATCGATTATATCCGTGAAAACAAGGTCGACGTGCTCGGCGAGCCGCTACCCGTCGAGATGAAGACCATCAACCTCAGCGACACCGATTATACGTTTGAATACGAAGTCGGTCTCGCACCGGAAATCAACGTCGAGATCAACAAAGACATCACGGCGCCCTACTACACCATCGACGTGACCGACGAAATGGTTGCCGAGCAGGATAAAGCTCTCTGCGAGCGCTTCGGCGCCCAGGTGCCCGGCGAGGAAGTCGACGCAAAGGCTCTCGTAAAGGGCGCCATCATGCAGCTTGCCGCCGATGGTTCGGTGCTCACCGACGAAACCGCCGTTCAGGTGGTCGATGGTATCGTAGCCCCCATGTATTTCACCGACAAGGACCAGGCTGCCCTCTTCCTCGGCAAAAAGGTAGGCGACAAGGTCGTATTCAACCCCTACAAGACCTGCAACGGCAACACAGCCGAGCTCTCCTCGATGCTCCACGTCGACAAGGAGAAAGCCGCAACGCTCCAGGGCGACTTCGAGATGGCCATCTCCGAAATCATCGTGCTCAAACCCGCCCAGCACGGCGAGGAACTTTACAAAGAGGTATTCCCCGGCAACGCAGGCGTTACCGACGAAGCCACTTACTTCGCCGAGCTCAAAAAGATGATCGCCATGCAGCTCGCCCCCAACAGCGACCAGATGTTCAACCGCGACATCCAGGAACTGCTCATGAGCAAATTCGGCACGTTCAATCTTCCCGCCGAATTCCTCAAGAAATGGCTTGTGAAGCGCAACGAAGGTCTCAACGAGGAAAATGTGGCCGAGGAATATGAAAAGATGGTTCCCTCGATCAAATGGGAGCTTCTCCGCGGCAAAATCGCCGAGAAACTCGACATCAAGGTAACCGACGACGACATGCTCGGCTTCGCCAAAGCCCTGGCAGCCCAGCAGTTCGCCCAGTATGGCATGACCAACATGGACGAAGAGACCATCACCAACTACGCCCGGCGCATCCTTGACGACAAAAATTACCGCGGTCGCATGCACGAAGATGTGGCCAACCGCAAGCTCTTCAATGCCATCAAGGCTCTCGTATCGCTCGATGAGAAGAGCGTAAGCCTCGACGAGTTCAAGAAGCTCGCCAACCCCGAGGACAAATAAGTCCTACGGGCTTCCCCGCTATCAATTGCCGTATATTTTATACATTGCCAAGGCGTTGTGTCGAAATTCGACACAACGCCTTTTTTTTCGGGGGTGGCGAGTGCATTCCACAGACGCTCCGTCTCAACCGGCCTAACATAATTGGCATGATTATTGTTATAAGTAATTGGTCGAAATGATTTTGATATTTCCAGGAGGGAAATTTTCAGGAGATTTTTCTCGATGAAGAAGGAGTGTAGATGTCTACACGACTGATGAAGAGAGGGAAAGATGCGAAGATTTTTACCATGGGAATATTGAAGCAATCAGATTAGTCAAGTATAAAATAATTCTGAACAGTAACTTATACCTATAGATTAACGTATGGAGCCTCCGAATCAGCCGATGCAACAACCTGATTAGCCGATGTGGCGACAACACGGGTTGCCCACTCACCCCCAAAGGCCTCATGGATGTTTTTTCCTCAAAACAGTCTGAATTTTTACACAACACTTCTTTATTTCATATATTTTTTTACTATCTTTGAATTACGAAACCACGCCCCGACGGGCTTGCCCACAAATCAAGCATACTACATCATTATGAATAACAACAACGACTTCCGCAACTATGCGGTGAAACACCTCGGGATGAACGGCCTCGCACTCGACCAGTTCACATCCGCCACCAACCAGGCCATCCGGTCAAGCTACATCTCCCCCACCATCATAGAGGAGCGCCAGCTCAACGTAGCCCAGATGGATGTATTCTCCCGCCTGATGATGGACCGCATCATATTCCTCGGCACCGATGTGAACGACTATTCCGCCAACGTGGTGCAGGCACAGCTTCTTTATCTTGATTCAGCCGATCCCGGCAAGGACGTGACTCTCTATCTCAACTCGCCCGGCGGATCGGTCTACGCCGGTCTGGGCATTTACGACACCATGCAGTATCTCAACAGCGACGTGGCCACCGTATGTACCGGCATGGCAGCTTCAATGGCCGCAGTGCTCCTCGTGGCCGGCGAAAAAGGGAAGCGCTTCGCCCTCCCCCACTCGCGCGTGATGATTCACCAGCCTATGGGCGGTGCACAGGGTCAGGCTTCCGACATCGAGATTACAGCCCGCGAAATCCAGAAACTCAAGAAAGAGCTTTACAACATCATCGCCACACACTCGGGGCAGCCCTTCGACAAAGTAGAGCGCGATTCCGACCGCGACTACTGGATGACAGCCCAGGAAGCAAAGGATTATGGCATGATCGACAGCGTGCTGATTCGGCAGAACACAAAGGGCATAAATCTCTGATGCACCGCTCTTCAGCCTATCACACCGAAAGTTTCCAATAACCGAAGTCATTTAAATTTTTTCTTCAAACAGAATTTGAGACTATTTTTGAAGGGCTTTTACCCGAATTTAAGGATGCGATGCGGGCATCGTGACCGGAAAAGAGAGTGAAGCCTATCACAAAGAGGCCAGATTCCTGAAGAGGAGGTTCCATGAAGCCAATAACGAAAAAGTTTAAACGACTTCACTATTTCCAACTGAACATCAAACACTCAGATGGCAAAAAAGAAAGAAGAATGCTGCGCGTTCTGCGGCCGGCCGGCGTCCCACAGCGAAGTGATGATTCCATCCGGTATAAGCAGCGACATATTTCTCTGCGCCGAATGCGCCGACAATATCCACGAGCTGCTGAATGACTTCCGCGGACTCGATTCGGACGGCAAAAAGAAAAAACTCCCAAAACTTGACCTCGGCAAACTGCCGAAGCCGAAAGATATCGTTGCCCATCTCGACCAGTACGTAATCGGGCAGGACGCCGCCAAGCGCTATCTCGCCGTGGCGGTCTACAACCACTACAAACGCCTGAGCCAGCCCACCGACGACGTCGACATCGAGAAGAGCAACATAGTGCTCGTGGGGCCCACCGGAACGGGCAAGACCCTTCTGGCCAAAACCATCGCACGGATGCTCGACGTGCCGTTCACGATTGTCGACGCCACGGTTCTGACCCAGGCCGGCTATGTTGGCGAGGATATCGAAAGCCTCCTCACACGCCTGCTTCAGGTGGCCGACTACGACGTGGCCCGCGCCGAGCGCGGCATCGTTTTTATCGACGAAATCGACAAAATCGCCCGCAAGGGCGACAACCCCTCGATTACACGCGACGTAAGCGGCGAAGGCGTGCAGCAGGGGTTGCTCAAGCTCCTTGAAGGCTCTATCGTGAACGTGCCTCCCCAGGGTGGACGCAAGCATCCCGAGCAGCGCATGATTCCCGTAGATACCAAGAACATCCTCTTCATCTGCGGAGGCGCATTCGACGGCATCGAACGCAAGATCGCCCAGAGGCTCAACACCCACTCGGTGGGTTTCGCCACCGACCCCATGCGCCGGAGCGTCGACCGCGACAACCTGCTCAACTTCGTGGCACCGCAGGACCTCAAATCCTTCGGCCTGATTCCCGAAATCATAGGCCGACTCCCCATTCTGACGCATCTCGAGCCTCTCGACCGCACCGCCCTGCGACGCATCCTCACAGAGCCGAAAAACGCCATCACCCTCCAGTATCGGAAGCTTTTCGCGATGGACGGCATAAAGCTCACCTTCGAGCCCGACGCCCTCGACACCATCGTAGACAAAGCCATCGAATACAAACTCGGCGCACGCGGCCTGCGTGCAATCGTCGAGACGGTTATGATCGACGCCATGTTTGAGCTCCCCTCCTCCCAGCGACGCACATTCAAGGTCGACGGGAAATATGTGGAGGAAAAACTCCGCAAATCGCACTTCGAGCTCAACAAAGGCATTGACAGCCGCGACTGACGCTCCCGGCGCACAAGCCGCACCGCCACGGGCTCCGGCTCCCCGGCTCTTTCTCCCATATCTTTAACCTCTCACAATCCAATCTCCATGAACCAACGGCAACTGCTCGCCCAGACACTTAAAGAAAACTTTGGTTTCGATACTTTCAAAGGAAACCAGGAAGAGATTATCCTTTCGCTGATGGGAGGACACGACGTGTTCGTGCTCATGCCCACCGGCGGCGGAAAATCGCTCTGCTATCAGTTGCCCGCCCTGCTCATGGAGGGCACAGCGATCGTGATTTCGCCGCTCATCGCCCTGATGAAAAACCAGGTCGACGCAATGCGCAACTTCTCGACCGACGACGGAATCGCTCACTTTCTGAATTCGTCGCTCAACCGCAGCGCCATCGATCAGGTGAAAACCGACGTCCTGTCGGGCAAGACCAAACTGCTCTATGTGGCGCCCGAATCGCTGACGAAAGAGGAAAACATTGAATTTCTCAAGACAGTTCCCATCTCGTTCTATGCCGTCGACGAAGCCCACTGCATTTCGGAGTGGGGCCACGATTTCCGGCCGGAATACCGCCGCATCCGCCCCATAATCAACGAAATCAGCCAGCATCCCGTCATCGCCCTCACGGCAACGGCAACCCCCAAGGTACAGCACGATATTCAGAAAAACCTCGGAATGACTGACGCAGTCGTATTCAAATCGAGCTTCAACCGTGCGAACCTTTACTACGAAATCCGACCCAAAACCGCCAATACCGACCGCGACATAATCAAGTTCATCAAAAACCGCGAGGGAAAATCCGGCATTATCTATTGCCTCAGCCGCAAAAAGGTCGAGGAAATGGCCGAACTCCTCAAGGTGAACAATATCAAGGCTCTCCCCTACCATGCCGGCATGGATGCCGCCACCCGGTCCGCCAACCAGGACGCATTCCTGCTGGAGCAGGTCGACGTAATCGTGGCCACCATAGCGTTCGGCATGGGCATCGACAAACCCGACGTGCGCTATGTAATCCACTACGATATGCCCAAGAGCCTCGAGGGCTACTATCAGGAGACCGGGCGCGCCGGGCGCGACGGCGGAGAAGGCCAGTGCCTTACGTTCTACTCGGCCAAGGACCTGAAGAAAATGGAAAAAATCATTCAGGGAAAGCCCGTCACCGAGCAGGAAATCGGCAAGCAGCTCCTTGCCGAAACTGCCCACTACGCCGAATCGTCGGTATGCAGGCGCAAAACCCTCCTCCACTATTTCGGCGAGGAATATCCCGCCGACAACTGTGGGAACTGCGACAACTGTTTAAACCCGAAAAAACAAGTGGACGCAAAAGAAGAACTTTCCGCCATACTCGAAACCGTGGCGGCTCTGAAAGATAAATTCAAGGCAGAACATATTATCGACGTGGTCAGCGGCCGCGAGACCTCAGAAGTGAGGAATTACCACCACGAGGACCTCGACGTATTCGGCTCGCTCCCGAAGGCCGACCGCCGCCGACTCAACACCGTAATCCGGCAGGCCATAATCGCCGGTTACCTCGACCGCGAGATTGAGAATTTCGGACTGATAAAAATCACTCCGAAAGGCTCGGCTTTCCTCAAGAAGCCTGATGCCTTCAAGATTGTGGAGGATAACGACTTCAACGAGGAGGAAGAGGAGACGCCCGTAAAGAGCGGAGCTGCATGCGCCGTCGACCCCGAGCTATATTCTATTCTCAAGGACCTCCGGAAAAAAATCGCGAAGCACTACAGCCTGCCCCCTTACGTGATTTTCCAGGATCCGTCGCTCGAGGCCATGGCCACCACCTATCCGGTAACGATGGAGGAGCTGCAGAACATAACAGGCGTAGGCGCCGGCAAAGCCAAACGCTACGGCGAGGAGTTTCTCAAGGTAATCAAAACCCACGTGGAGGGAAACGAAATCGAGCGCCCGGAGGACCTGCGAGTACGATCTGTAGCCAACAAGAGCCGCATCAAAATCTCCATCATCCAGGCAATCGACCGCAAGATCGACCTCGACGAGCTGGCCAACTCCAAATGCATGGAATTCGGCGAACTGCTCAGCGAAATCGAAGCAATCGTATATTCCGGCACAAAAATCAACATCAACTACTTCATCAACGAGGTAATCGACGAAGACCATCAGGAGGACATCTTCGAGTACTTCAAGGAGGCCGACTCCGACTCGCTCGAAGACGCCATCCAGGAACTCGGCTCGGAATACAGCGAAGATGAAATCCGCCTCATGCGCATAAAATTCCTTTCTGAACTCGGCAACTGACCTGCCTCACTCCTGGACCTGAAGCGGCACGTACCCTTAGGGCCAACTTGGCCTGCCATTGGCAAATGTGGGAATTTTTTCGTAACTTCGCGCAAAATTTCAGGCCTCCGGACACCCTCCTTTCTCCCCGCCCGGAGGCCGCGAACATCCACCGTCGTTCATCACATGATATCTGTAAACAATTTAGGAATCCAATTCGGTAAAAGAGTATTGTTTCAGGACGTAAACCTGAAATTCACGCCGGGCAACTGCTACGGCATCATCGGAGCCAACGGGGCCGGCAAATCCACCCTGATGCGTATCCTCTCCGACCAGCTCAGTCCCACCCACGGCACCGTATCCATGGGCCCGGGCGAGCGCATGAGCGTGCTTGAGCAGGACCACTTCAAATTCGACGACTGCACCGTGCTCAACACCGTCCTGATGGGCCACACCCAGCTCTGGGATATCATTCAGGAAAAAGACGCCCTCTACGCAAAACCCGACTTCTCCGACGAAGACGGCATCCGCGCCTCCGAACTCGAGGAAAAATTCGCCGAACTCGAAGGCTGGAACGCCGAAGCCGACGCTGCCGCTCTTCTGAGCGGTCTCGGCATAAAAGAGGACCGCCACTATATGCTGATGCGCGACCTCTCCGGTAGCGAGAAGGTGCGTGTGCTACTTGCAAAGGCGCTTTTCGGCAATCCCGACAATCTGCTGCTCGACGAGCCCACCAACGACCTCGACCTCGAGACCGTGGCATGGCTCGAGGACTACCTCTCGAAATTCGAGAACACGGTGCTCGTAGTAAGCCACGACCGCCATTTCCTCGACTCAGTCTGCACCCATACGCTCGACATCGACTATAATAAGGTGAGCCTCTTCGCCGGCAACTACAGCTACTGGTACGAATCCTCGCAGCTCGCCCTGCGCCAGCAGCAGCAACAGAACAAGAAAGCCGAGGAGAAGCGTAAGGAACTGCTTGAGTTCATCCAGCGTTTCTCGGCCAACGTGGCCAAATCGAAGCAGACCACATCCCGCAAAAAAATGCTCGAGAAACTCAATATCGAGGAAATCCAGCCATCGTCGCGCCGATATCCCGGCATCATCTTCACTCCCGAGCGCGAACCGGGCAACAAGATTCTCGAAGTGCACGGCCTGAAGGCAACGGTCGACGGCGAAGTGCTCTTCAGCGACGTGAATTTCCAGATCGAGAAGGGCGACAAAGTAGCCTTCCTCAGCCACGACCCGCGCGCCATGACGGCTCTCTTCGAGATAATCACCGGAAACCGCAAGGCCGACGCCGGCACCTACGACTGGGGGCAGACGATAACAACGGCCTATCTGCCGCTCGACAATTCGCAGTTCTTCAACACCGACATGAACCTTGTGGACTGGCTCTGCCAGTATTCCTCCGATTCCAGTGAAATATACCTCAAGGGATTCCTCGGCAAGATGCTCTTCTCGGGCGAGGAGGTGTTAAAAAAAGCGTCGGTACTCTCCGGAGGCGAGAAAATGCGATGTATGATCGCGCGCATGATGCTGCGCAACGCCAACACAATGGTGCTCGACTCACCCACCAACCATCTCGACCTCGAATCGATTCAGGCCTTCAACAACACGCTGCAGAACTTCAAAGGCAATATCCTGCTGAGCAGCCACGACCATGAATTCATTCAGACCGTCTGCAACCGCATAATCGAACTGACGCCAAACGGCATCATCGACAAGATGATGGACTACGACGACTACATAACCGACGAAAAAGTGGCCGCTACCCGACAGCGGCTATACGCCGGAGCCTGATTCCCCATACAAAGGGGTTGAGACACCCGCCCGGTGCCTCAACCCCTTTGAGGTTTTATTATAAGATACAGGATTATAAGATACAGGCCTAGATATACGCCTTGGCCACCAAAGAGCAGGGATACACCCTGGCTCATCCGAAAATCAATTTCGAAAACAATACTGCAATGGTAAAACATATCGTAATGTTCCGCCTCTCCGGCTCCAGCGAAAGCCGCCGCGCAGCCGCCGAGAAATTCAAGGAGGCACTCCTCGCGCTCCCCGCGCAGATCGATTGCCTGCGCTCGATGGAAGTAGGCATCAACAGCAATCCCGCAGAAAAGTGGGATGTGGTGCTTACGGCCACAGTTCCCACTATGGCCGACGTCGACGTCTACGCGAAGCATCCGGCCCATGTGGCCGCTGCCACGCTCCTTGCCGACTGCAAGGAGGAACGTGCCTGCGTTGACTACGAGTGCTGAACGCCCGGCCATCCTCTACCCGGAGTCTAAAATCAAGCCTTTTTCCCACCCCTCAACCAATCCAAACATATTCTCATGGTTCAGTTTTTCAAACAAGGTGCAGCCACCGTCTATGCAGTGGAGACCGACCACCGCCTCTCCGACGTCGAGAAGCAGAAACTTCAATGGGCCTTCTCTGGCGCACGCCCCGTGGCGGGGACTTCGCTCAAAGGCCGTTTCATCGGCCCGCGCAGGGAAATGATAACCCCCTGGAGCACCAACGCCGTGGAAATCGCCCAGAATATGGGTCTCACGGGTATTTCGCGCATAGAGTTGTTCACCCGCGTGCCCGAAGGGGCGGAGCCGGTGTTCGACCGCATGCTCTCGCGCCTTTATCCCGACGGCCTCAACAGCCGCGTGTTCCACGTCGACCGCCGACCGGAGCCGATTGTCCACATTTCCGATATCCATGAGTACAACCGCACAGAGGGACTGGCGCTCAGCCCCGAGGAAGAGGCATACCTCGACTCGCTTGCAAAGAAACTCGGCCGCCCGCTCACCGATTCCGAGGTATTCGGCTTCTCGCAGGTGAATTCCGAGCACTGCCGCCACAAGATTTTCAACGGGTCGTTCATAATCGACGGTCAGGAGAAACCGCAGTCGCTCTTCAAGCTCATCAAACGCACTTCGCAGGAAAACCCCAACCGGCTTGTATCGGCCTACAAGGACAATGTAGCCTTCGTAGAGGGTCCGACGGTGCAGCAGTTCGCCCCCGTCAATCCCGACCGCCCCGACTACTTCGAGGTGAAGGACCTGGACACCGTAATCTCGCTCAAGGCCGAGACACATAATTTCCCCACCACCGTAGAACCCTTCAACGGCGCCGCCACAGGCACAGGCGGCGAAATCCGCGACCGTCTGGGCGGCGGACGCGCGTCGCTCCCCATCGCCGGAACAGCCGTCTACATGACATCTTATCCGCGCCTGAGCCCGGCCCATAAATGGGAGCTGATGATGAACCCGCGCGTATGGCTCTATCAGACGCCCTCGGAAATTCTCATCAAGGCCTCCAACGGTGCCAGCGATTTCGGCAACAAGTTCGGCCAGCCCCTGATCTGCGGCTCGCTGCTCACTTTCGAGCACGACGAAAACGGCCGCATGTATGCCTACGACAAGGTTATCATGCTTGCCGGAGGCGTGGGCTTCGCTGCCAAGAAAGACGCAATAAAAGGCACGCCAGACCCGGGTCAGAAAGTGGTTGTGATGGGTGGCGACAACTATCGTATCGGTATGGGCGGCGGCGCCGTCAGCTCGGTGGAAACCGGCCAGTACGCCAACGCCATCGAACTCAACGCCGTGCAGCGCGCCAACCCGGAGATGCAGAAGCGCGTGGCCAACGTGATCCGCGCCCTGGCAGAGGCTGACCGGAATCCGGTCGTCTCGATCCACGATCATGGTGCCGGTGGCCATCTCAACGCACTATCCGAGCTGGTCGAGGAGACCGGCGGCCACATCGACCTCGATGCCCTCCCCGTAGGCGACAAAACGCTATCGGCCAAGGAAATCGTGGGCAATGAAAGCCAGGAACGCATGGGCATGGTGGTCAACGCCGCCGACATCCCCTATGTGGAGCGCGTGGCCCAGCGCGAGCGTGCCCCGATGTATGTGGTCGGCGAAACCACGGGCGATCACCGCTTCGTATTCTCCGACTCGCGCGGCCGCAAACCCATCAATCTCGAGATGGCCGATATGTTCGGCAACTCCCCCAAGACCGTAATCACCGACAATACCGTCGAACTTTCATACAAGGAGCCTGAATACACCGCCGAGCACCTGCCGGAATATCTCCGCAACGTGCTCTCGCTCGAAGCCGTAGCCTGCAAGGACTGGCTGACAAACAAGGTAGACCGCTCCGTAACAGGGCGTGTGGCGCGCCAGCAGTGTCAGGGAGAGATTCAGCTCCCGCTGAGCGACTGCGGTGTGGTCGCGCTCGACTACACCGGCCACTCCGGTATCGCCACATCCATCGGACATGCGCCCCAGGTGGCTCTGGCCGACTCTGCCAAGGGTTCGGTGATGGCTGTGGCCGAGGCGCTCACCAACATAGTTGGCGCTCCGCTCAGCGAGGGTCTCAAGAGTGTATCGCTCAGCGCCAACTGGATGTGGCCCTGTAAGAATCCCGGCGAGGACGCCGCACTATATCGTGCCGTCGAGGCCTGCAGCGATTTCGCAGTGGCTCTCGGCATCAACATCCCCACGGGCAAAGATTCCCTTTCGATGACACAGAAATACGCCGACGGCAAGGTCTACGCCCCGGGCACCGTAATCATTTCCGCCGCCGCCGAGACTGCCGACGTGCGCGGCACGGTCAGCCCCGTGCTCCGTCAGAAAGCCAAGTCGCAGCTCATCTACATTGATTTCTCGGCCGACTCGCTCCGCCTTGGAGGCTCAGCCTTCGCCCAGAGCCTCAACAGCATCGGCTCCGACGTTCCCACCGTAAAGGATGCGGCATATTTCAGCCGCGCTTTCGCTGCCGTGCAGAAGCTTGTAACCACAGGCCGTCTGCTGGCCATGCACGATGTCTCGGCCGGCGGTCTCATCACCACCCTGCTTGAAATGGCCTTCGCCAACTCACGCGGCGGCATCGCCGTGAGCACCGAGGGCTTCGAGGCGCGCGGCGAGACCGATCTCATCAAGATTCTTTTCTCTGAAAATCCCGCCGTGGTGATTCAGGTAGACGACGCCAAGCGCGCGGCCGTGGAACGCATCCTCACCGAGGCCGACGTATGGTACTGCCCCGTGGGCCGTCCGCACCCCGAACGCGTCGTCCTTCTGGAGCACGACGGCGCCGAACGCCTGCTTGGCATCGACCATCTGCGCGACGTATGGTTTGAGCCGTCGTATCTGCTCGATACACTTCAGAGCGCCGGCCGCTGCGCCGCCGAGCGCTTCGAGAACTACGGCCGCCAGCCGCTGCGCTACGCCATACCCGCCGCGTTCGACGGATCGCTCGCCTCGCGCGGTCTCAGCTACTCCCACCCCGCCACCGGCGTGAAAGCCGCCATTATCCGAGAGAAAGGCGTAAACGGCGACCGCGAGATGGCATATTCGCTTTATCTCGCCGGTTTCGACGTGAAAGACGTCCACATGACCGACCTCATGACCGGTCGCGAAACGCTCGACGACGTCCGTATGATAGTGTTCTGCGGCGGTTTCTCCAATTCCGACGTGCTCGGTTCGGCAAAAGGCTGGGCAAGCGGATTCCGCTGGAACGAAACGGCCAAGGAGACGCTCCGCCGTTTCTACTCGCGCCCCGACACCCTGAGCCTCGGCATCTGCAACGGCTGCCAGCTGATGGTGGAGCTCGGACTGCTCAATCCCGGCGGCATCGACTCCGACATCGAAGAAAAGAAGCGAGTGCGCATGGACCACAATATCAGCCATAAGTTCGAATCGCAGTTTGTTGGCCTCACGATTCCCGCCAACAACAGCGTGATGCTCGGCTCGCTCGCCGGCATGAAACTCGGCATATGGGTGGCCCACGGCGAAGGCCGCTTCATGCTTCCCGGCTCGCTGAAAGACTACAACATAGCCGCTCGCTACAACTACACGGCCTATCCGGCCAACCCCAACGGATCCCGCGGAGCGGTAGCTGCACTCTGTTCGGCCGATGGCCGCCATCTGGCCATGATGCCCCATCTGGAGCGCGCCATATTCCCTTGGCAGTGCGCTTTCTACCCCGACTCGCGCCGCGCCGACGACCTTACCCCCTGGATCGACGCCTTCGTCAATGCCCGCAAATGGATTGAAAAAACAGCCAGGGCAACCGCATCAAAATTTGGCTTTGATTAGCATCTCAGTCAAATAGTCGTT
>ENA-OXEG01000050-OXEG01000050.1-human-gut-metagenome-genome-assembly--contig:-NODE-50-length-85814-cov-11.574167_pt1 | contig 85814 bp, 54 predicted proteins | sample MGYA00249355_ERZ652243 | MGnify/ENA primary metagenome ERZ652243 (study PRJEB26925, sample SAMN05826944) | human gut metagenome | biome: ENVO:2100002; feature: ENVO:00000062; material: ENVO:00002003... | reverse complement strand
CGAGATCTACACCTATTAAGTCGTCGGCAGCGTCATATGTGTATAAGAGACAGTTACTACCCTTTCTAATAATTTCCCATGATCCCAAAAGAATCCTATCTTTTTGAATTTCTAGGTATTATAAATACTGCTGGTATTGGCACTTCCATGGGTAATATAGTCCTAGAAAAATAAAATACAACTGTTATTTAGTTGATCGCCATAAAACACACGTAATAAGCAAAAATCACAAACGTCTGTCTGTATTTTCATGGATCGGATATTCAACAGTTTTCCGATTGCAAGAGAAAAAATGGTGTTCTGATATTGCTAGGTCGAATGAATCTACCTGAAGTTACTCTTTACTATTTCCGATGGGTTTGTAGATATCAACAACACCTGGTCAAATATAATTCATCCGGTGTTCATTTCACATTGTACCACGATGTTTCCGTTCATTTGTTAACTCTTTACAGATCTTAATGGATTTCGAGCATTAATCGTGGGAGGCCCCCCCCGGTGCTTACAATCGCTCAAAGAACGTTCAGGAGTGAGCCTGTCAAGGTTCAGCGCCAAAACACTGGTCGCTCGTTGAGCGAAACCGATACCGCGTATACTTGCATCACGATAGTTTACTTATGAAAAAAACTTTCCCGGTCTGTCGATCCGGGAAAGTTTTTTCCGGCTTCTATTGGCTGACAATGCGCAAGCTGCCAAAGTCCGCCAGTTCCGCTTGGGTTCCAGTAAAATAGGTCACAGTAATTTGTGTATTTTTATCTATGACACACTTCTTCGTTCCTTTATTGAGCAAAGACATTTCCCATTTTGGCATCCAGAGGCGGTTTGTGGAACGGGTACGCGGTAAAGTCACATTCCCGTAGAGAGTATTGAACTCCACCCGGTCAGCATAACTCGTTGCGGTAATTTGAGCGTCATTCAACAACCTTTCATAGATGCCTTGCGGGAGATTCTTGTTCGCAAGATCATTGAACTGATCTGCAAGAACATTCTTTTCCAAATCTTGCAGAGTCTCATCATTCAGGTTGCTGCTTTTCAAAAGAGTTACTTTTTTCAGTAATTCGCAACGCCTTACTTTGTTTCGGGTCAGCAGATTACGCAACTGCTCCTCCGTGGCAAGACCATCCAGAAACATTTCATGAAGCTGCTCCTCTTTGATTGCCAGATTTTTCAGTTCCACATCATACTTTGCCAACTCATTTTTATCGTTCAAGAGTTCAACTGCTTTTCTATGCCGCTCAATCAGAGCAATGGACAGCAGCGGATAGATAGCATCATAAAGAGCCGGTTCTCCACGCAATCCCGATTCAAAACGGATTCGACTATTCCGGCAATTGGCATGATTGCGGTCAAGCGTCCGTTTATTGCAGGTATAGTAAATTTTTCCATGTTCCAATAGACATATCAATTTGCTGCCGCATTCTCCACAGTAGAGTTTACCGGACAATGGAAGCCAGTGCTTTTTGGCTTTCACATGATAATCGGCCCGTTTGTGCGAAATGATCTTCTGTACTTCCTGCCACTGCTCGAAAGAGATGAACTCCTGACCGGTAATCTGGACATTTTTAATCAATTCGCCCTGGCTGTTATACTGATAGCCGCAATAAATCGGCTGTTTTGCAATGGCATAAATGGAGCTTTCATAGAAAAAGACCTCTTTCCCCCAGCGTTCATTGCAATCACGGATGATGGCACGGTAAGGACGATAGGCGCAGATATTGTCATAGATGAAACGGATGATCTCAACCCATTCGGGAATCACCTCGATTTTTCCGTTGCCAAGATAGCGAATCCCGTGCATCTTGGCATCGCTGCAAAGTCTGCCACTGTCTTTCTTGATCCGGAAAGCGTTGATACTGTTCTGCCGCTTTTTCTGCAAATCCTCATAGAGAATCTGATTTTTGATCAAGGTAATTAACTGCTGGTCAAATTTGCTCAGGTCAATCGTTCCGCCTTGGACCTGCAGAACCTTCACTTCATTTTCTTTCAGAAGCTGATTGATATGCCCCTCCAGAAAGCTCCCGTTGATCGGACGGTACAGGCGGGTCAATTCATTGACCAACACAAAATCAACTTCAGAAAGTTTTTGCAGAACCTGACATAGCCCCAACCGAAAATCCTTCTTGGAACTTTGGTTGAGAACCCATTTCATATATGCTTTGTCAAGCCGGGCAATTTCCTCCGCACCCACAGGATAAGTCTCGCCGCTGGTGTTCAGGTCTTTATAAATGCCAATGACCTCAAGTTTTTCTTTTGCTGCCAGTTTCTTGCAGTTGGCAATCTGCGCCTCTACTGACTCCGAAAAATCATCCTTCCCGCTGCTCTGCCGTGCATAAATCAGTGCTTTCATTGTTCTTGCTCCTCATTCTACTTGTTTTAATATACACCATATTGTATATTTAACAAGTAGTCATAGTGGTAATCGCTATTATTGCGATCCTTGCGGGGATGCTTCTGCCCGCTTTGGCGTCTGCAAGACGGAAAGCGGAAGCGATTCAATGTACAGGAAATCTGAAACAGCTCGGAACGACAGGCGGGATGTACGCCAACGACTGTGAAGATTACTGGATTCCTTCGTCTCTGGGCAAGTGGGAGCCCTGGACCGGCAACGTTCATTTTGTCCGGATGCTTTCCGGAAAGACTCCCTCGAAAACAAAAAATAACGGGACAACCTGCACACAGGGCTCTGGCCGTGTATTTACAAAAGCGATGCTCTGTCCGTCTTTGGATTGGAGCGATCCGGCGCTTCAGAGCAATTCGAGCTCTTCGCCGGAAGCCTTGCCCGGATGTTATCCTTATTATTTCTATGCAATGAATAATCAGACTTTCAAGGATAAAGGTGTTTTGGGAAATTCGGAACAATGGCTCGCTTATCATTTGCCGCGAATCAAAAATCCCTCTTCCCGTTTTGCCGCAATGGATTCCTTGGAATCCTGGAACGGGTATCAGGATACAATCACCGATTATAAAAATCTCGGTGCCGGTGCTTCCAGTTACAAGCAGCGGACTTTCCGGCATAATATGGCAGGGAAGGTGTTTAACGTTGTGTTTTTTGACGGTCATGTGGAAATGAGACGTCAGAGCAATTCCTATTTTCCGTCCCGGGCAACGGATGGAACCGCTTCTGATGTCTGGAATGTTTACAACTGATTTGGAGGAATGACGAATGAGATATTTTGTTTCTTTTTTTCTGCTCTGCGGAATTGTTCTTGGTGCCGGAGAAGTTTCGTTTCCGCCCGATTCCCTGTTCCGGGTGGAGGAACTGGATTTCAAATTGTTCGCAGCATATCCGAACTGGAAAGGCGGAAGCGAACAGAATTCAAAGACGGTGGTGTTTCCCGGAGAAAGCGCATCCGTTTCCGATGGTTTTACGGTCCGGCGCGGAAAATTCCTGCTCCGGGAGTCCGAAACGTTTGCTTTGGAAGAACGGCGGAAGACGGGGAGGAACGGTGCGGAATTCAAGCTGGACTTGACTTCTGAAGTTCCTGTCAATGTACAGATGATAATGGTCACGGCTTCCATTCCGTTTGCCACCGGTCAGGGACAGAGTTTCCGTGTGAACGGCCGCCGTCTGGAGTTTCCTGCGTATTATGTTTCTTCCGGCCGTTGGCAGATCGGAATTCCTGCACGGGAAAACCGGATAGAAATCCCGTTGAGGCGCGGTGTTTTGAAAATTTCCGGAAACTTTCAAGCTCAACTTCAGGACAATCGGAAATTCAACAGCAAACGGTCTTCATTGCGTTTGATTTTCGCTCCGTCCGGCGGTGCTGTGACCCATGCCGGACTGGCGTTCCGGATGGAATATGAACCCTATGCCTCGACACCGCTTTCATTTTCTGAAACCGGTCCGGTGCGGAGTCCGTTGAACGCCGGGGAGCGGCGGCTGGGAGGGATCCGCTTCCACTCTGCGGAGTATGCCCTGCCGACAGGAAAAGAACTGGAAATGAAGAATGCGCGCGGCAATTTCTGCTATATCCTGTCTGCAGACTCTGTGCCGTCGCCGCTTCATATCACCTGTGCGGACGGTTCTTCTGCAAAACCGGAACTGCTGGGCAAATATCCGGTCGGCGCAGAGAAAAAAGATACTCTGGTCTGTTTTGCGTATCGTATTGCGGATAAACCGTTGCGCAGTATCCGGTTCGGAGGGAAAGGAACTCCGCTTGCCGTTTCCCTTTCGCGGGAACGGATTCAGCCGGTGATTCCGGTTTATCCGCTGCTGATTCAAGCGGGCAGGGAGTGGAGCCCGGTCGTGTTGAAAAAGGATGTCATTCCGGGTTCCGCTCTGGATTTTTCCGCTTTGCTGGACGCTCCTGCCGGAAAATACGGTTTTCTGAAAGCCGTTGGAGAGAATTTTGAATTTGAGAAACGTCCGGGGGTACCCGTCCGTTTTTGGGGCATTAATGTTTCCAGCCGTGCGATTTTTGTTCCGAACGAAGAGATTGACTGTATTGTGAAACGGTTTGCCGCAAACGGCTATAATCTTGTCCGTCTCCATCATTTCGATGCTTATCTGGCGAAGGAGGGAGCTGCGGAGACCGTGACACTTGATCCTGAGAAAGTGGACCGTCTGGATTATTTCCTCGCTTCCTGCAGGAGACACGGACTTTATGTCAGTGTTGACCTGTATATGTCGCGCAAGCTGAAAAAGGGGGAGATCCGGCGTTTCCCGGATAAAGCGGTTTCCGGACGGGAGTTCAAGGCCCTTGCTCTGATCGACGAAGAGGTCATGCGGAATCTGGAACAGTATTCGGAAAATCTGTTGACCCGCGTAAATCCGTATACGGGGCTGCGCTGGACGGAGGATCCCGCACTTGCAACGGTAAGTATTATCAACGAAGGGACGCTTTCCAACAATCTCCGGGCGAAATATGTCCGTGATATTTATGACGCCGCGTTCCGCGGCTGGCAGAAGAAAAACCCCGGCCGGAGCCGTTCGGAGTTTTATCACGAGGTCTACCGGAATGCGTATGCGAGATACTCCGGAAAACTGCGGGCGATGGGACTGAAAGTTCCGCTGACCGATCTGAACTATATTATGGATGTATCCACTGCACGGGACCGCCGTTTGCTGGATTATGTTGACATCCATTATTACTGGGCGCACCCGGTTTCGGGAAACATACCGCGCACTGCCAGTCCGGAGGACGCTCTGGGGGCGTTCGGCGGATTTTCCGCACTGTTTCCGTACCGTGCATTCGGGCGGCCCTTTGCCGTGACCGAATGGAATTATGTGTTTCCGAATGCTTACCGTGCGGAAGGCGGTTTCTTGGTCGGAGCGTATTCGGCGCTTCAGAACTATTCCATGCTTTGCCGGTTCGATTACGCTTCCAATCCCCTCCGCAGCGTGAAGCCTGCCCACATCATCGGCTTTGAACTGAGCAATGACCCGGTTGCGCGTTTGACGGATTTGGCCGGAGCACTGTTTTTCCTGCGCGGAGATGCGTCGGTTTCCGGAAAGCGGTTCGCCTGCCGGATTCCCGATACGGATCAGGACCGGTTTGATATTCCCGATTCTTTCCGCGAACTGGGGCTGATCGCGCAGACCGGTTATGTTCTGGACGGATCGGACAAGTCGGTTACGGTCATTCCGGAAAAAGAGTCTTTGAACAGTCTGCGGAAGAAAGGGTTGATTTCATCGGCGGAACTGGCTGCCGACGGTATGCGCTGCAGTTCGACCGGAGAGATCCGGATGCAGACAAAACGGCGGACATTCCAGGTTGTCACTCCGCGCAGCGAGGGGTTTGTCGGACCTGCCGGAACGGAGCTGCATGGAAAACGCGCTTCTGTGAAGATCGGCAATGTGTTTTCCGCTCTGCTGATTGCTTCCTGTGACAAAACTCCGCTGGCGGAAAGCGGACGGATGCTGATTCTTCACCTGACGGACTGTCTCAACAGCGGACTCCGTTTTTCCACACAGGAGCGTCACACGGTGGAGTATTTCGGAAAACTCCCGCTTCTCGTGCGCCGTTCCACTGCGGACGTGACCCTGCGCGGCGTGAATGGGAACGTGACGCTCTATGCGCTTGACCTTTCCGGAAAACGGACTGGAGAGGTTCCGGTGCGGCATGAAAATGGAAATCTGATATTCCGTCTGGACAATTCCGCCGGGGTGTTTGCGTATGAGCTGATCCGGAAATAATGGGGTGGATTTGTACGGAGACGATGCAATAAAAGTTAGGTGACGCTAAAAAAATAGCTCCTCCGCAGTGGATTTTTCCGGAGTCCGGTTGTATATTGGAGCAGAAAACAACTGCAAACTGCGGGGGAGGTCATGATGAAAAAAGAACTGTTCAATATTACGGGAATGCACTGTGCCGGATGTGCCGCCAATGTGGAACGCGCGGTAAAAAAACTGCAGGGAGTTTCCAATGTTTATGTCTCCATTGCGTCAAAGACGATGGCGCTGGAGCGGGACCCGAAAGCGGTCTCTGTCGAGGAGATTGCCGCGGCGGTCCGGAAGATCGGGTTCAAGGCGGAACTCGTGACAAAGGAGAATCAGGGGCGGGAAGTCGAGGATGAGGAACAGGGCTCGGCGTATTTTCACCGGTTTATGACTGCGCTTGTCTTTTCCATTCTGCTGTTTTATGCGGCAATGCACCATATGTTCGGACTGCCATATTTTTCCGTCAGCGACAATGTCAATGCGTGGATTCAGCTGTTTCTGACCGTTCCGATCGTTGCCGCCGGGATCCGTTTTTACACATCCGGATTCAAAACGCTGTTCCGGCTTGCACCGAATATGGATTCCCTGATTGCGCTTTGCACGTCCGCCGCTATTGTATACAGCCTGTTCCTGATGGCGCGCGGCGAGACGGCGCATCTGTATTTTGATACGGCGGGAATGATCGTGGCGCTGATCATGCTGGGCAAGTATCTGGAAGCACGGTCGCGCAGACGGGCATCCGGGGCAATCCGGGAGCTGATGAACCTGACGCCTCCGAATGCCACGCTGGTTGTCGACGGGAGGGAGACGAAAGTCGCGGTTGCGGCGCTGAAAGCCGGCGACCTGATCCGGGTCCGTCCCGGCGAGAAGATCCCGGTGGACGGTGTGATCGTTGATGGCGGTGCGTCGGTTGATGAATCCATGCTGACCGGGGAGTCCATTCCGGTCGACAAGGGTATCGGCGCACGGGTAACGGGCGGTTCGATCAACCGGGACGGCGCGTTTCTGTTCCGGGCTGAACAGGTCGGGGAAAACACCGCGCTTGCCCGTATCATTGCGCTGATCCGGGAGGCGCAGGGGACGCGCCCGCCGATCGCCCGGCTTGCCGATCTGATTTCCGGTTATTTCGTCTGGGGCGTGATCGCGGTCGCTGCCCTGACGTTTCTTGCATGGCTGACTGCCGGAAGCGTCGGTTTTTCCGGAGCTTTGGAATTTTCTCTGGCGGTTCTGGTGATTGCATGTCCGTGTGCGCTCGGCCTTGCAACTCCGATTGCCCTGATCGCCGGGATCGGGCAGGGGGCGAAACTCGGTATTCTGATCCGGACGGGCACCGCGTTGGAAACAGCCGGGCAGCTCCATACTGTTGTGTTTGACAAGACGGGAACCGTTACGACGGGGCGGCCGGAAGTTGCGGAAATCTCGCTTGCCGGAGAAGGAAAGGATTCGGTGGAGCTGCTCCGTTTTGCGGCGTCTGCGGAACAGAATTCCGAGCATCCGCTTGCCCGTGCGATTCTCCGGGAAGCGGAGCGCCGGCAAATTGCGCCGGTTCCTGTTTCGGACTTCAAAGCTCTTGCCGGTTACGGGGTCGCCTGTATTGCGGAAGGACGCCGGGTTCTGATCGGAAAGCGTGCTCTGATGGAGGAAAATGCCATTGAGACCGCCGCCGTCAATCCGGATGGAGCAAAAGCCAATTCTCTGGTGTATGTCGCCGCCGACGGGGTTCTGCTGGGCGTGATTGAAATCGCCGACACGGTGAAACCGGACTCGGCGCAGGCGATCCGGCGGCTGCATGAGATGGGATTGCGCACGGTCATGCTGACCGGGGATAATGCCGCGACGGCAAACGCGATCGCTTCCGAACTCGGAATTGATGAAGTCCGTGCGGAGCTGCTGCCTGCGGACAAAGCGGAGATCGTCAAGGAACTCCAGTCGGGCGGCCGGAAAGTCGCAATGGTCGGAGACGGGATCAACGATGCTCCGGCATTGGCGCAGGCGGATATCGGGATCGCAATCGGTTCCGGTACGGATGTCGCGATGGAATCTGCCGATATGGTCCTGATGCGCAGCGGTCTGAGCGAGGTTCCCGCCGCGATTGCGCTGAGCCGTATGACGATGCGCGTAATCAAAGAGAATCTCTGCTGGGCGTTTCTGTACAATGTGATCTGTATTCCGCTTGCCGCCGGCGTGTTTTTCGCATTCGGCGGACCGCGTTTGAGTCCGGTGGTCGGAGCGGCTGCAATGGCGTTCAGTTCGGTTTCCGTTGTACTGAACGCTCTGCGTCTGAAACGGTTCCGTCCGTAACAGATTCAACGGTTTGAATAAAAACCCCCGCTTTCCCGTATTCAGGAAAAGCGGGGGTTTTCTTTATTTTGCCGCGGAATTATTTGCCGCAGCAGTTTTTATATTTTTTGCCGGAGCCGCAGGGGCAGGGCTCGTTGCGACCGACTTTCGGCGTGTCGCGGCGGAACGAGATCTGAATGTCGGGAACCTCCTGATCCTGCTCCGGATTGTCGGGGTTCGCGGAAACATCTTCCATCGGCAGTTCGCCGCCGGCAATGAACTGCTGCGGGATATTGGCAAACAGCTGTTCGAATGCGGCAAGGCTCGTCGCGGAGCGGAACATGTTCACGAGGATTTCCTGATCAATCGCCTGAATCAGCTCATCGAACATCTTGAATGCTTCCTGCTTGTATTCGATCAGCGGATCCTTCTGAGCATAGGCGCGGAGGCCGATGCTGGAGCGCAGGTGATCCATTGCACGCAGGTGTTCCTGCCAGAGACGGTCGATGGCGTCAAGGATGATGTGACGTTCAAGCCACTTCAAGCCTTCGGGATCCTCATAGGTCTCTTTGAGCTTGTACATTTCCGTGATGCGGTCAACGATCGCTTTCTGAATTGCGGCGGTATCGGGCGTTCCGTCTTCTTTGAACGAGAAGATTTCATCGGTGAAACCGATCGGGAACGTGGTGTTGAGCCAGCCGAGCAGATTGTCGCGGTTGATGGTCTCTTTCGATTCGGAATCGCAGAGGCTGACCGCCACTTGAATGCGGCGTTCGACTTCGGCGTCCACGGTATCGAAAATGAAGTCGCGCGAGGAGTCGTTGAGCAGGATTTCCTTGCGGATTCCGTAGATGACTTCGCGCTGCTTGTTCATAACATCGTCGTATTCCAACGTGCGTTTACGGATGGAGAAGTAGTGCTGTTCCACCCGGCGCTGTGCTGTTTCGATGGATTTGTTCAGCCACGGGTGCTGGAGCTCTTCGCCTTCTTCGAGCCCGAACCGTTCCATGATCTTCACGATGCGGTCGGAACCGAAAATACGCATCAGATTGTCTTCCAGAGAAACATAGAAGCGGGAGGCGCCGGGGTCGCCCTGGCGTGCGCTTCGTCCGCGCAGCTGACGGTCGATACGGCGGGAGTCGTGGCGGGAACTGCCGATCACATAAAGACCGCCGAGTTCGGCAACGCCGTCGCCGAGTTTGATGTCGGTTCCGCGGCCCGCCATGTTGGTCGCGACCGTGACGGCGAATTTCTCACCGGCGCGCGCCACGATTTCCGATTCGCGGGCATGATTTTTGGCATTGAGGACGTTGTGCGGGATGTTGCGCATTTTGAGCATGCGGCTGAGCACTTCGGAGTCTTCCACAGAGATCGTTCCGAGCAGGACCGGCTGTCCTTTCTTATAACGCTCTTCCACTTCCTTGAGGATGGCGTTGAACTTTTCGCGCTTGGTTTTGTAAACGCAGTCGTTGTAATCCACACGGCGGCAGGGACGGTTGGTCGGAATGACCATGACGTCCAGTTTATAGATCTGATGGAATTCGCTGGCTTCCGTTTCCGCCGTACCGGTCATGCCGGCGAGTTTTTCATAGAGACGGAAGTAGTTCTGAATCGTGATCGTGGCAAACGTCTGCGTCTCTTCCTCAATGGAGACGTTTTCCTTTGCTTCGAGCGCCTGGTGGAGCCCTTCGCTGAAGCGTCGTCCGGGCAGGATTCGTCCGGTGTGCTCGTCGACGATGAGAACTTTGCCTTCCTGCACCACATAATGCACATCCTTTTCATAGAGGCAGTAGGCGCGGAGGAGCTGGGAAATGTCGTGGAGTTTTTCGCTCTTGAGGGCGAACTGTTCCTGAAAATCCTGTTTTTTCTTGATCTTGTCGGCTTCGGAAAGCGAGGCGTCCGCATCAATGTCGTGCAGGGATTCCAGCAGGTCCGGGAGCACGAATGCGTTGGGATCGTTGCCGGAGATCAGCACGCGGCCTTTTTCCGTGAGGTCGGCTTCGTGATTGCGTTCTTCCATGGAGAAGAAGAGCTCGCTCTGGATCTCCTGAAGAAGCCCGCGGTTCTGTTCGCTTCGGGCCATGAGTTCCGCTTTTTCCACACGCTTGAGGATTTCGGGATCTTCGAGAACGTGCATCAGCTTTTTGTGCTGAGGCATACCCATCTTGACTTGAAGCAGTTTCGTGATGGCTTCTTCCTGCTGATCGGCATCTGCGTTTTCCCGGTCGAGGACCGACTTTGCTTCCTGAACGAGACGGGAGCAGAGAAGATTCTGGCGGTTGTAGAGATCCGCGATCGCAGGGCGGAGCACGTCGAACTGATGAGAGGAGTTCGCGACGGGACCGGAGATGATGAGCGGCGTTCTCGCTTCGTCGATCAGAATGGAGTCGACTTCGTCGATGATCGCGAAATAATGGTCGCGCTGTACGAGCTGTTCTTTGCTGGAAGCCATGCCCATGTCGCGGAGATAGTCGAAACCGAATTCGCTGTTGGTTCCGTAGGTGATGTCGCAGGCATATTGCGCGCGGCGCTCTTCGGGGTTCATCTCGTTTTGAATGCAGCCGACTGTGAGGCCGAGATATTTGAAGACGAGTCCCATCCACTCGGAGTCGCGGCGGGCGAGGTAGTCGTTGACCGTAACGAGCTGACAGTTTTTCCCGGTCAGCGCGTTGAGGTAGAGCGGCATGGTGGCGACAAGGGTTTTTCCTTCACCGGTTGCCATTTCCGCGATTTTCTTTTTATGAAGCGCGATACCGCCGATCAGCTGAACGTCAAACGGGACCATGTCCCATGTGAGTTCGTGGTCGCAGACGACGGCGGTTGTGCCGCAGAGCCGGCGGCAGGCATTTTTGACGGTTGCGAAGGCTTCGCAGAGAATATCGTCGAGGGTTTCGCCTTTGGCAAGACGGTCCTTGAATTCCTGTGTTTTCGCCTTGAGCTGTTCCTCGGAGAGACTCTGATAAGAGACTTCGAGTTCGTTGATGCGTTTGACCAGGGGAGCCATCCGCTTGGCATCGCGCGCGGATTTGCTTCCGAAGATCGCTTTCAGAATACTGGTGAGCATAAAATACGGTCTTTCTTAGGCTTTGGAACCCGCGCCGGAACCGGGTGTTGTGAGCGGAGCGTTGTCTTTGCAGAGCGGGCACTCTTCCGGGAGCCAGGTGGGGAGATTAAGCTGAAGGAGGCTGAACAGGGGAACGCCGAAATCGGCTTTTCCGCCGCTGCGGTCGGTGATGATCGTGACGGCAACGGGAATTCCGCCGAGTTTTTTTACCAGTTCGATGATCTGTTTGACGCGTCCGCCTTCGGTTACGACGTCTTCCGCGATGATCACGCGTTCGCCGGGTTTGATGGAAAATCCGCGTTTGAGAACGAGTTCGTCGTTGACTTTATCCGCGAAAATGGATTTGAGCTTGAGTGCCCGTGCGACTTCCTGACCGACGAAGAGACCGCCGACCGCGGGGGAGATGACGGTATCCGCCTGAATGCCCTGTTCCGTTACCCGGCGTGCGAGTTCGGTGCAGAGGCGTTCTCCGCGTGCGGGATCGACGAAGACCAGCGCGCACTGGAAAAAGCGGTTGCTGTGCTTCCCGCTGCGGAGTTTGAAATGTCCGGTGAGGAGAGCTCCCGCGTCCTGAAGCTCCTGAACGATTTGATCCTGAGTCATAGCCATTTGTATCGGAAATCCTTTCATCTGAATGTATCGGTGGAGGTGGGTTCAATACGGAGATGGAAATCGACGGTTTTGTCACCGACGTTCAACGTGATCATGGTATTGAGTCTGGTGAGAAGCAGAGCGTACGGGATTTTGACTTCGCCGCCGGGTACGGCGACGGCGACGTTGCAATCACCGAGAATGGATTCCGCCTGCCGGAGAGCGAGGACCAGATGATGCAGTTTCATCAGTTTTTCACGGAGTTCCGCATTGAACTGATACGGTTTATGACATTTCGGGCAGAGGGTCTGGAAATCGTCTTTTGCGATATCCGTAAGATCGAATTTCACTACTGCGTCGCAATCGGGCTCCGCACAGATGAAATCAAGTTGCGCTTTGCTCTTTTCTGTTTTCATGATGATTCTAATTCTCCTGTTCCTGAAATCATATTCAACTTATGAATATAGCATACCTTTTCTTTTAATAAAGCGGAAAAGGAAAAAAAATATGAAAATGTTCGGATTTTTCCGGAAAACGGAAATCCGGCATGGATGAAACGGGCTGGCTGCACCGGGTTGAAACTGTATTCCTGACGTTGTTGTTCCGGCAACTCCTTGAGTCGCCGGAGCAACAACGCGCCGAGGTGGAACTGCTGCGGGTGTGCAAACGCCGGACGATTTTATCCTTCGCAAAAATTATTCGTAATTTGCGACGAGATGAGCCGGATCCGTGTTGCTTGTATCCGATTTCGGGCGAATGCGTTTGGAACTCCGCGCATTGCCGCCGACCATGAGCAGATTTGCTCTGTTCGTATGCCGATAGTCAATCCGGCACCTGGGATCGGCTGGATTGCACAGGGAATCATCGCAGAGCTGCGTGCTGTAATGAGAAAAACCGTCCAGAAGAAGTACGACTTCCGATTGTTGGCGGATTTGCTGAATTTTCAATGCGCGCTTGGTGATATTCCCCGAACCATCCGTTTGCCAGCTGGGCCCCTGATTGGCAAGATAACCATTTTTTGAGTCGTTATCCGGTTCCTTTTTCCACGATGGGCAAGTCAGAGTCTTTCTGTTTCCGCCCGCCAGTTCCGCCAGACGGCTTTTTGTATTTTTCCCGTCATGATACCCCCAGCTTCTCATTTTGTTGTCTGTGGCGACCATCGCATTCTGGTATCCCCAGATAAAATCGTCGGATTCGGAAATATACTGCTGTGTGGCAAGTCCCAGTTGTTTCAGGTTGTTGATACAGGAAGTTCCATGGGCTTTTTCCCGAGCCTTATTCAATGCCGGCAGCAGAACGGCCGCCAGTATTGCGATGATCATGATCGTTATGAGCAATTCTATAAGCGTGAACCTGCGATTGGATTTCATCATTCTTCCCCTTTTTTGTCTGTTTTAATTTCTTCTTCAGTTAAAGTCAAAATGCCCATTAATTCCGGGAATTTTTCTTCACAGGCACCGGCGAACAGTGACATCGCCGATAAGCCGGATGCTCTGCTGTCACGGTCGTTGACGGCTACCGTAGAGCTCAAATAACGGGGAGCTTTCTCCAGACCCAATGTTTTCCATGGAACTGCGGCTTCATAGATTAAAAGGTTTTCGTTTCTGTTCAGGGAAAATGAGAACTCTTCCTGTGAAAGCAGCTCCCTCGGCGCGTTTTTTTGTTCCGGAACTGCTCTGGAACGATAGACGGCGGGCTTTCCGGACAGGGCGGCAAGGACAAATTCAATCTGTTTCGGCGCTGATGCTTTGTCGATAAGAGTATTGCCGGAATTGATTCTCTGTTTCCATGGTTCCAGACAGATCCCCCATTGCAGACAATCGTCACGCCATAGGTTCCAAACCTCTTTCTGCCCCTGAAGAATGACATTGTCGCGTACAGAGACACGGAGGAAAAGAGCTTCCCGATTCCACCCGAATGCAATCTGTGCGGTGTCGCCGGAGTAGATTGTCGCATTGCGGATGCAGTCTTTCCTGCCCAATGCAAGGACTGGCGCACGAGCCCAGTTTCTCAATGCGGCATTTTGAAAAGCTCCTTCCGGAAAATAAATGACAGGAGTAAAATTGACTGTCCCGTCCAATGTCCCGATGATGCTTTCCTGAACCGAAGCGGCAAGAGAAAAGGGATATTTCCGCTTGTAATCCGGCTTGAAGTTTCCAAGAGGAACCGTAATTTCCTTTTTCCCGTTGGCATTTAATGCGGCAGAGTTCTTAAAGGATTTTCCGTTCAGTTCAAGGCCAAGTTCAAATGTGCGGGGAGAACCGCTTTTTTCCTCCAGAAGGACGTTGAGTCCAAACGAACCGTTGTACAGGACGGTCGGCGCTGCACGGATAATTTCCACGGACGGCAGAATTTCAAGTTCGTATTCTGCCAGAGCAAGTATTCGCTTTGTTTTATTGTCCTGTAATTTCAAGGTGATTTTCTGAGGTTTCGCTGAAATATCGTGGGGGACGTCCAGTGCAATCCGGAGACGTTTCTCCGCATTTCCCGCAAGTTCGATTACGGAGTCGGAGCAATGCGGCACGATTGCCGCCGATTCCGTCAGGACCTGCACCGAAATCTTCTCCGATGCCGGGGTTTTCACAATTGCATCAAGCGAACCCTTTTCGCCGGGATATAAACGGAGACGCGGTGTTTCAAATGTGATTTTCGTCCGCTTCGCACGTTTGCCGAAACATTCGGGGTCTATATTGGTAAGATAAAGGACCTCCGGACCGATCCTGAGCGTGAGGAAGCCCTTTTCCGGCTGGATGGCAAGTTCATTTCCCATCCAGTCAAAAATGCGCGGGACCTTTTTCCCGACGGGAATTTTCAGTTCACGGTTCTGTTCCCTGTAATCCCAGAGAGCAAGTACGACATCTTCGCCATTTTCATAGGCATATCCTCTCGCTGTTCCGGGAAGATCCAGTGTTTCCGTCGGGCGGAATCCCTCCAGAAACCGGGTCATGGCGGCATAGGCGATTGCCTGGGGACGCGGTGAGATTACTGTACGGCCTTTGGGTTCCGTACAGTAGAAAAATCCGAAGTCACTTCCTTCCGTAACGGAAAAACACGGATAAAACGCAATATTGAACAAGACTCCTTCTCCCAGAAGAATCAGGTTGCCGCGAATAATGAAACGGGCATTGTTCAGTTCGCTGGTAAAATCAGAACTGGAATAACCGTGCTCGGTTCCGATGATGGGAATATCCCTGCCAGTTTCGTTCCGCAGCAGAATTTTCAACTCCCGGATTGCCTCCGCCATGCGGGTCTCTTCCGGTGCACGCCGGCTGTGCGTATAGGGATGGATTGCATAAACGTCGAGATATTCGGCCATTCCAGCCTGGAAAAGTTTTTTCGTGTATTCCAGAAAGTTGTCTTTCCCTGCAGCCGGCGAACCGAAAATAGTGGATTCGTAGGAAAGACGGTCCAGCGTGGGAGCAGCGATTCTCGCTTTCGGAGAAAATTTGCGCAGGCTCTCGCGGGCAATTTTCAAATATTCGACGAGATCCGCCGGAGAGCCGGAATAATAGGCCGTGGGTTCCCAAAGCACTTCATAAATTCTTTCCGGATCTTCCGGATAGTTTCCGGCGACCGATTCGGCAAGAGTATCCATATAAAGCGCAAACCCTCTTTTGCCCTCCTGCGTCAAAACTCCCCACGGACCAATGGTGCCCCAGCTTGGAGAATATGCGGTGCAGGCAGGAACTTTCCATCTGTCCGGATGGCAGTTGTTGGCACCGACGCCGGTACAGTAAAAATAGGTTGTCCAGGGCCGCTTATCAGCCCCTTTGCCTACCGTAACGTCAGGCCGGGGATCTTCCGGGAACTTTTTGTGTTCCGCTTGCGCCTTGCGGTATGCGTTGGCATACTGTTCCGGAAAATAACGGCATGACGTTTTCCATTGTGCCGGTCCCCGGACCCAGCGGATTCCTAAAAGCGGAACCGCTTCAACCGTTTTACCGAAGAAACGGCCCTGCATACCGAAAAAGGTCCGCTCTCTGGGATAAAGGCGTCTTTCTTCAGGGTCAAACGTGATCCCGTATGTAATAAATCCGGCGGGCTTGGTTCCGATTCCGGGAAGCGTGACACCGTCAAAATCTGCAAATACGCGATAAAATCCTTTTTTGCCGCAAGGCGGCTGCCATGTTTTCCGCCATTGTCCATTGTGATCAGGAACGACGGAGAATTTTTCTCCGGCAAGCTCTGCATTGTGTTCATCTGTTACCCGGACATTCAAACTATGATTTTTATGTTCCTGAGTCAGGTTTTTCAGCGTAAATGTAATTTGCGGTGTCTCTCCGAGAATAAAAAGTCCCGTGAACGGGCGGTTGGTTACGGCATTCAGTGAAACGGGTTTTCTGCCGGAGGCGGAACGGAGGCGCTCAAATTTCAGATAATCAAGATAAACCGGCCCGCGGCGGGAAACGTCTTTTTCGGCATGGCAGTTGGAAAGTATTACCGTGCAGACTCCACCAGGGAAGCTCCAATCTGCAAGCAGTGGAATTTCCCTGTTTCCCGGAAATGCCGCACGAAGAAACTTATTGCCGCCGTCAAATGAAAGCCCGACAGTTCTGCCGCCTCGTGCGGAAACACGGTAGATTCCGTCCGGAAGTTCAAATTTAAGCCGGACGGGATACGCTTCTTTTGCCAACGGATCGCGGTCGGCATCCCCGTTAGGCCCGCGCAGGAGAGTTCCCATCGTTCCCCAGGAAGCTCCTTTCTCATTCCAACCACGCCAGAAAGAGCGGTTGGAATCTTCCGGATCGACAATTTCTTCTGCTTCAAACTGGAAAAGCGTCTGTGCCGGAGTAATACTGTTTCCTGCAGAAGCAAGGGTGTTTTCCCCGCCCGGCAGAGAAAGTGTCCCTGTCCAAAATGGAATCAGGAGAAATAACAGCGGAATCCTTTTTTTCATAAAACCTCCTTTTTGCCTGACGTTCAGCTGCCATATAATATGGCTTGTTATGGATAATTATACCAAGATTTTTTTCTTTTGCAATGGATTTTTTTCTCATTGGATGGTATATTTCTTCAAACCGGCAATCACGGGAGCGGAAATGTCATTTTCACTCAAAGAAAACAGCGTCTATTTCCCCTATCAGAAGGAGTTTCCCATACGTGTCTTTGAAGAAAGACAGACGGGTACTCCATTACATGGTCACGCTTTTACCGAAGTCGTTTTTGTAAAAGACGGAACGGGATTGCATTTGACGCCTTCCGGAAATTATCCGCTTGCGAAAGGGGATGTTTTTATTATTCCTGCCGGCGGTATTCACGGATATGATAAAACGGAAGATCTGCTTTTAATAAATTTGCTGTTCAAAAGTTCTTATCTGCCATTGACGCTTGTCGAGCTTTATTCCAATCGTATTTACAGGCGGTTGTTTGTCCGTAATTGGGATATTGACCGTGACGGAGACCAATATCCGTTATCCCGTCCGAAACCGGAACACTTTCAGGAACTGCTGCTGATGCTGCAGCTTATAATCCGTAATTCCTTATCTGAAAAAAACAGGAGTCGATGTTATGAGCTCGGGATGCTTATGGCGTTATTGAGCAGACTTTGCGAATGGTGGGTTGATGTTGTCCCGGAACGGGAAAAGCCCCCCTTGGATCTGTCAAAAATAATAGCATATTGCAATAAAAATTTTACAGATGAAATTTATCTGGATGATCTGGCCAGACTGTCTGCCATGTCACGCAGTACACTGCTGCGTCATTTTTCCGCGGCGATGGGAACTACCCCGATGGATTATCTTCTCCGGCTTCGTATCTATCATGCGGCAAAGTTATTGGCCAATACGAGTTTGACTCCGAAAGAAGTCGCGGAGCAGTCTGGATTTCACGATACCAGTTATTTTTTTCGAATATTCCGTAAAAAAAATGGAATGACTCCGCTCCAATACCGGCAGAGTTTTTCAACAGAGAAAAGCTCCAAGACGGCACGATTCTAAGGGATTCCATTCCTCATGAGCGAGGAAATGGAGAATGCTTTGCGTGATACGATGTCTGATTTTCAAACGGATACCGGAATTTACCGGTTCTGCCTTTTTGAACCGGTTTTCCAAATGCGGCGGCTGTTTTGCCGCCGCATGTTGAAATTTCATTCCAAAAAACTTTTCTTTGTCAGGACTACAGGAGAATCATAAACCGGGATGTTGTGGAAGATTGTGAAATCTCCGGAAACGGATATCGTTTCAAGCGGGATTTCCCAAACCATGCCGGACACAAGATCCACCCAGACAGGATCGGCAACAGTTTCCTTGTATAAAATCAACTGTCCCGGTTTTGCTTTCCGTTCCTCTGACGGAATCCCGCTGCAATCCCACCAGTTCAGCAATAGATTCCCTGTTGATTTTTCCCGATAGACAAAAAGCGAAGTATCTTTTTCATAGATCAGGGATGCCGTTCCGTTTCCGATTCGCTCAAGACGGTCATCGAATATCGCGGTCAGATTGCGGACCGCACTGTATGCGAGTTTCGGACCGAGTACCTTATGCGAAGCATCCGCGCGCAGAAGCCCTTTACGGTTGATTTCCCGTCCGACATGATTGAAATCGCAGATCGTGAATATGGCGCTTTCCACATCGTGACCGAGATCGCCGAGCATTCGCCGCAAATCCCATTTCGCCTGACTCAGTTCGGTCCACGGATATCCGCTGAGCGCAAACTTTTCCACCCGTTCCGACGGGCATCCGTTTTCTCCCTGGCGCATTCTTGCATGGGGGATCAGACGTTTCAAAGTCGCTTTCAGTTCCTCTACATGAAAATAGGACTGATCCGGATTTGCACAATACCCATGATAAATAAACCAGGTGAAAAGCTGTTCTTTCCCCGCGTCTTTGATGCGCTGCAGGCATTGTTCGAGAAACCACGGGTCGGTTCTGGCGAGGGAGAGACCGGCGATCCGGGCATCCGGAATAATCTGCCGGATGATCTCCGCTGTCCGGATATTGAAATCCGCGATCATTTCCGGTGTATGATTTTTGTTGTCCGGTTCATTCCACATAGCCCAGTCACGGACTTTGTCTTTATAGCGGAGAGCCATTGCTTCAACCCAGCGGTCCCACGCGGCAAGAGCTTCCGCGGATACCGGGAACCCGCCTCCTAAATCCCAGCCTCCGCCGCCCGGATAGATCGGGTTGCCGTAATCGGTTTCCAGAAGAACATTCAAGCCGCGGGAGCAGGCGTCATTGATGATTTCATCCAGCCAGCTGAAGTTGTAAATTCCGCGTTCCTGTTCTGTTTTTGCCCAACCGCCCTGAAAACGAACTGTCTTAATGCCCAGCGGAACAAGATATTCCTTGTATTCATGGTAATTTGCAAAATCGCGGTCGAGGGTTTCGCATCCAAGAGTCCAGTTCGACGTATGAATTTCTGAAGCACTGCGAGTTTTCAGTTTTCCTGCAAAGCGATAGCCGTTTTGGGGTAATTGAACCTGAAATTCCATTTTGTTCTCCGTTTCTGTAAAAGTTTGCAGATTTTGTGTTTTTACGCTGTTGAAATCACCATTCGATCCGCACAGGATCCGTGTAATGATGTTTTTTGCCCCACGGAACCATGAAGGTAAGTTTGCGGTTCTCGTATTGATACGGGACATCCGAACCGTCGAACAGTTTCACGGATACGGGTTTCTCCACGTCTGTGATCTCAATCGGATAATCGACCCGCCAGTCGGCATGAACAAACCAGACACCCTGTTTTGTCGTGACGGGAACATTGCATTTTTCCGGCCATGGCCCGCCTTCCACATCAAACATGATTCCGGAATAACGGTCCATCCATTCCTTGAGCTGCTTCATCCGGTAATAATAGACCTGCGGAAGTTCGCCGTTCGCTTTTGGTCCGACGTTCGCTACGAAATGGCCGCCCCATGAACGGGCTTTTCCCATTTCACCGACCAACCATCCCATTGGACGGTAGATCTCATAATCGCGGTATCCCCAGCCGCCGTCGGAAAGACAATGGATATACTGGAATTTTGTATTTTCCGGAAATCTGTTTTCCGGGAATTTACATTCCGGGCAGACAAAATCGCCATATCCCCATCCCCGATTGTTGCAGAGAATTCCGGGTTGAAGCGCACGGATTTCCTCCGGGGTGATCGCCATTTCACAACTGCCGTCGAACCAGAGCATGTCAATCTTTCCGTACCGCGTCAGCAGCTCGACAATCTGTCCGTGACGGTATTCCGCAAGCTGTTTTCTGTATTCGGGCGTCTCCTCTTTTTTCTTCCGGGGTTCATAATCAATGCCGACCTCCTCATCGCGGGCAAAGGACATGTAATCGCGGCTGACATACCAGTCCGGCGGAGAATAATAGAGTCCGACACGCATATTGTTTTTCCTGCATGCCTCTATGAATTCTCCGACGAGATCGCGTCCGCCGAGGTAGTTTTTCGTATTGAAATTTCCGTATTCACTGGGCCAGAGAGCAAAGCCGTCGTGGTGTTTCGTGGTCATGATCGCGTATTGAAAACCTGCCTCTTTCGCGGCTTTCAGCCATTGATCGGGGTCATATTTTTCCGCGGAGAACTCTTTTGCCTGTTCCCAATAGAGACGCGGCGGGAGCGAACCTCCGTGAGCGGCGAGTCCCCATACCGGCTCGCTCTGTTCGAAATTGTGCGGGGACGGACGCATCATTCCCCAGGACAGGTCAGTCATTCCGCTGACAGCGGAAATTCCCCAGTGAATAAAGAGTCCGAGGCATGTTTGATCCCACCATTTCGTATCCGGATGCGTATTGCGGATGTATTCCGATGCACCGGGGGATTGTCTGTTGCCTATGATTTCATGCTGCGTTTTTACACTGTTGACCGACATCGTGTTGTCACTCCTTTATTATTTATTCAATAAGCCCAAATCGGAAATCTGCTGAAAAACCGATTCAACAGTCTCATGAAATGATTTCCAACCGGTAAATGGAGGCATAACGCTGCCCCATCGCATTGGCAAGCATACGGAAACGGCAGTAACGTCCCGCAGCGGATTTTTCAAAATGCACGACCTGCGGTTCCGGCATATTCTGAATATCCTGAAACGAGCCGGTTCCGACGGGCGTATTCACATTGTCCGGGGAGTCTCCGGTGTAAAGTTCATACTTCTGGACGAGGCCGGGAATCCAGCTCGGCGTATAAATGAAACCTTTGATCTCGCGTTTCTCCAGCATGTCGAAGACGACTTCATGGGGAAAATCGGTCGTTTTTCCGCTGATCCACGGATGCGGCCCGTTTTCCAGAAGATTCTGCTTGAGATTCTGTTCGTCATATTCGCTGTCGGCATAAATGACTTTCCAGCCTTCATCGGAAATGCCGAAATGGAGTTCAGCCGAGGGATTTGTCTGAAGCTCCGGGAACGCCGGATCGAATCCCTCCAGAGGAATTGTCACCGCACGGATCACTCCGGCTTCCCGAATTCGGAAAGGTCCCGTGTAAAGTGCGGAAGCCGCACCGGGTTCTGAACCGTCGAGAGTATAACGGACCTCGGATTCCGGCGGAACGTCAATCGCGATGAGGCCGCTTTTGTCGCGATGCAGTTTCGGCGGCTGGAACAATGGTATGTGAAAATAAGCGGAAAATTCCAGAATGACCGGTTCTCCCACGGATTCCAGAATCCGCAGACGCATCCGTTCCGTCCGTATTTTGGGGAACTGGATCAGACGTTTGTGTCCGACGCCTTCGCCTTCGAAAACGGTTTTCCATGCGCCGTCCGAGAATGCGTCGATTGTGTATTTCCGGATTCTTTCGCCATCCGAAAAATCTTCGCGCAGAAGAACTTCGGAGATCATTTCATTTTTTGTAATGGGCAATTCGAGGGCGAATCCCGTGCCGCTTGCCGTGTCGTGGGGCAGTTCGTTGATCCGGCGGATGACGCGTCCGAACTTCTCAAAGACCTGACGGTCCCGATCGGGAAAGAGCCCGCGGTTGTCGATTACCATTCCGATCAGAAAATTGGCATTGCGCCCGACCGATTTGTAATAACGGTCGACGAGCTCCGTAACCGGATAGACCGCACTGTCCTGTTTCTCGTGCCAGAACCAGCCTCCCTGAAACGAGCGCATACTCTTCCGGTTGGGAAGATCGCATTCGATCGGAATGAATTCATCACCGTCGGGATCTCCTGCGCTGGTCTGGTGATCCGCCCCGGAAGTCGCCCACGCGGGGAGTACGGCGGTCCCGTTTTCTGCCCCTCCGTGACGGATGCGGTTGAGGCATCCCCTGGGACCGCTGAATACGATGGCATCCCGCTGGAATTTCTGCTGGAGTTCGGCGACACGGGGACCGCCCTGTTCCGGAGGAAGCACGCCGCCGTCGAACCAGACTTCAAACAGCGGACCGTAATTGCCCCAAAGTTCGGAAAGCTGCTGTTCGACCATTGCCGCATATTTCCGATTGTCTTCCGGTGTTCCGCCGACGACACGTCCGGGGAGGTCGACCCGCATATAGGCATTTGCGGAAGCGCTGCAGTAGATTCCCGGTTTGACGCCGTATTTTCTGCATGAGGCGATAAAATCCGCCACGATATCCCCCTTTCCATTTTTCCACGGGGAGCTTGCGACGCTGTAAGAGTGCGCTTTGGTGGGCCAGAGAGAGAATCCGCTGCAGTGTTTTGCAACGAGAATCGCATATTTCGCGCCGAAATCCGAGGCGGCCTTGATCCATTGGTCGGTGTCCAGCGCGGAAGGATTGAAGACGCCCGGATCCGGGGTATACCCCCATTTGTCTCGCCAGTTGTAAGTGTTTTCAAACACCTGGACATCAAGATGAATGATTACGCCGAGTTCGGCATCCATCCATTCTTTCTGACGAGCCGTCGGTTTTGCAAGTTTGCCGGTCATTGTGTTTCCTTTATTTTCATTAAGCAGATTCAAAGTCGTTTCAGCAGACGGAAAGATCCGTCACGATAAGCGGATAATCGCGGACGGGAACATGAATCAGATCCATCGTTCGCGCGGCGGGGAATTTTTTGAAAAATGGATCATCATAGATTTCCGGTTCGAAAATCTCCTGTGTGACCGGATCGATCAAAACCGGTTTTTTCAACTGTTTGTTCCCTTTCGGGACCCAGAGCCGGATCATGATTTCCTTTTCTCCGGAATCCGGAGAGAACAGATTCGAGGGCATCCAGAATACATACAGCGGATATTCCCGGCGCATGAATTTCGCCTGTTTCAAATGAATCCGCATCTCCTGAAACGAAAACCGTTCCGATTCCAGATATGGAAACGGATTCAGTTCCACTTTGTATTCATCGGATAAGACGGTGTCGTCATCAAACAGATTGCATAGCGTCTGAAACGCATAATATGCGGGTTTGCGGCGGGGTGGAGCGTCAAAAGTCAGGAGACCAAAATAATTCGGTTTCGGGATCAGTCCGTTGCGGTAATAATATTTGAAATCGGAAAGCGTGAAATAAGAGGTGTAATCCAAACCGTTCATGAGGTCGTTCAGCAGGCTCCGGGAGAGGACTTTCGCCTGAATTTCCTCGTTGACAGGCGTTCCGGAGAGAGCCTCTGTTTCGGAAGCGACGGAAGGGCATCCGGATTCTCCCTGCCAGAGTTTTACATGGGCTCCGCCATGGGTATCGAACGCATTCCGGAGCATCCGGTAATCTTCGGGAGCGGCGAGTTCCGGAAGAATGTGATACCGGTGAAAGGTATAAATATCAATGTATTTGCAGATTCCGAGTTCCAGAAGCTGATAGAGCGCATAAAAACTCATCATCGTTGCGATGGAGTGTCCATTGGCGCCGCCGATGACTTCCGCATCCGGATCGTTCGCCCGGATCACCGGCGACGTAAGCTGAACAAGATCGAAATATTCTTCCATATTCGGACCGTGAGACCAGAAGCCGGTCGCATTCGGTTCATTCCATATCTCATAAAAGAGAACTTTTCCACGGTAGCGGGAAACGACCGCCGCGACATAATTCTGCCATGCCATCCGTGCCTCCGGCGTGAAAAGCGGCGGATAGCCCGCCGAGTCGTCGCTGGGCGAGTCGCAATAGAGCCGGTTTCCGTAACTCAGGCAGAACCATGGACGGATTCCCTGTTCGAGAAGATTGTCGACAATCCGGTCGAGCCAGGAAAAATCGTATTTTCCCTTTTCCGTTTCCGTTCGGAACCAGCCGGTCAGAACACGGGCGTGTTTGACGCCTGTTTCTCCTGCAAAACGGTAAAGTTCCGGGGTGTCATCCCACATCTTCCGTTCGATGCATTCGAATCCGACGCCTATTTTCGAGGAACGGATCTGATTGGAGGTGCGGGGTGAAAAAGATGCTATTTTTTTCATGAAGAATTCCTTTTTCCGTTTTTTATCGGAAGCGCTGTTTCTTTTATTTTAAGAGCCGGTCAATTTCCAGACAGATCGCCTTTGCAAAATCGTCGGCGCAGGCGCGATCCCAGTGAACAGGGTCCTCCCAATGTTTTTTTACATTTGGGAGATGCCTGACGGCGACCGCATAGAGATCCACACTTGGAATTTTATTTCTGGCGACGACTTCGTCGCAGATGGCGTTGAATTTCCGGATTCTGCGGTCCTCCTCGTTGTCAAGCGTGCTCGAACCGTCCGGCAGAAGAGAACGGCGGGGAGTGCAGCGGATCCAGATGATTTTTGCTGCCGGCATGTTTTTCCGGATGCAGTCAAAATAGAATTGAAGCGTATCGGCCAGATATGCTTCGCTGCAGCGGTTTTTAAATTTCAATTTCCACCAGTGAAGCGTCGATGGATTGAATGTCACGATGTCGTAGGGGCCCTGCGACGCGATGCCTTTCCATGCGATGGCAGGTTTGCTTTTTTCCCCGTCTCTGGTGACTCCGGGCCCGAACCATGTTCCTCCCATCCAGTAGTCAACGTATGCGCGGTCCCTGACATGCTCGCTGATTTGTCCGCGGTAGCTCATGGAAATGGAATCGCCCACGATAAGAATGCGTTTTTTTCCCGGATCTTTGACCGGCTCGCGCATAAGGCTGTATTCAGGACCGGAGTAGTTCATCCGTTTTCTGACAGTGTGGTCGTATCCGGAGGGAAATACAACGCCGTCGTAGAGTTTCAGATTGCGGATTTCCAACGGCGTTTTCAGCTTGGCCGGTGCGTTTTTTTTCCCTCTGAGCTGTCCGAAACGAAGAACTGTTCCGGGGGGCTGCGGAGAAAAAGGTTCGGTGATCAGGAGGATCAGACCATCGCGGAAATAATGGATTCTGCCGTCCTTGACGAGAAACGTCTGTTTGAGATACACATTTTCCTTTCCCCATGGGATCGGACAGGTTCCCTCGTTGACGCCCATTTCGGTTTTTGAAGAATTTGCATACAACATTCCCGCTCCGTACGAGTAATAGCCGAATGCGAATCCTTTCGGAACGGTCATGTTGAACGGACCCTTTTCATAATCGCAGTCCTGCATGGAGAAAATGATCAGATTGATATCTCTCCGGTTCTGCGCCTTCATTTCGAACTCAATGGTATAATCCCTGTTCCGGAGGGCTTTTGCGGGGAGGCGAAGTACGTTTGTTCCATCGAGAAAGAAGGAGTTTCCGTTGATATTCAGGTTTCCGGTGATGTCCGCTGGAGCGATTTTGTCTTTTCCGAATTCCCAGACGCATTTCGGAGTTTCCTGGGCGAAAAACAGAAGCGGAAATCCCGCCGCCAGAATGGAAAAAGCTGTTTTCAGATTCATTGCAGATCCCTTTTTTTATTTTTTGCAGATATAATTGCGCAGTCTGCTGCTTGCTTCCGCGTTTCCGGTCATGTTGAATTGGAATCCGATTTTTTCTCCGCAGCGGGAAATGCCGTCTTTGTTACTGACTTTTGCGGAAAAAGCAAGAGGTTCCGCCTGTTGAACCTGCGCATTCAGAGTTCCGGTGATCATGGGAACCGTGCAGAATATAACGGGCATCCATTTTCTTGTCATTTTATATCGCTCCTTTGTTGGATCATTTTTCAAATTTTACTGTTCAAAAGTCGGATTTCCCTTTTTCTGGATGAAGCCGCGATAGAGACAGGAGTTGTTGCTGAGAGTACCGTTTTCATCCGGCGTACCGGCCAGTTTCGGGAATCCGGACGAGGCGGTGTGTCCATCCGCATAGAGAACATTGGTATTGCCGCCGAGAGGTGTGGAGTCCCGATTAAGCGTATCTGCCGCTCCATGACGAAAAGAAAAATGATTATTAAAAAATAACATCCAGGCCGTTTGTCTGTTATTGTCCCCTCCTGTGATACATTCCGATGGACGGGTCAGTGCCGAGGTCTTATGAAAATAATTTGCGGTCTGTGAGGAGGTGCGTCCTTCATATCCCCCGACAGGTCCCGACGCGTAGCTGGTATAGTGCATATAGGGATTGTCGGCGGCATTCGAGACCTCATGCGGTTTATAGGTGAATGGATCTTCCGGACAGCGGAAGGTTCCTCCTGTATAATGCTTAGAGGGACCGGATCCGCCGACGAGACTGCCGATGTTGACACCGTAAGAACCGTTCAGCAGCAGCTGCCAGCATATCAGGCCGTTTACTTTTACAGGAAGGAGCCAGTCATCATTGTCTCCGGTATATTGCTGCTGTGCCAAACCGATCTGTTTCAGATTTGAACTGCAGGAGATCTGGCGGGCTTTCGCCCGTGCGGAATTCAGAGCGGGCAGCAGCATTCCGGCAAGTATAGCGATAATTGAAATCGTGATGAGGAGTTCTATCAGGGTGAAGTATGTTCCCCTTTTACTTTCTTTTTCCGTCTCCGGCGTGATGTCCGTTGTTTGAGATGTGATACCATGTTTTTCTTTCATTTTCTTCTCCCTTGTGTTTTTTATTCTGCAAGTTTGTAAAGTTCAGCTCTGTGGAAGATGCCGTTGAAATTATATTCTTTGCCGCCGGCGACGCCGAAGCGAAGGCGGTTTGCCTCTTTCATGGGAAGCGGAAGCTCCTGTATGGTGTCAAGTTTGCCGTCCCGGTAAAGAAACATCTTTTTCCCATCTGCGATAAGTTCGAATTTTACCCGTTTTCCCGGCAAAACCGGTTCGCGCGAACTGAAATAGGCGCGTTTCCCGTCTTTCCCGAATGTCTCCACAACAAGTTTCATGGAACTGCGGTTGAGTGTGATCCGGAATGCGCCCGGTTCGAAGATTCCGCCGCAATAACCATCGGGTTTTTCCGTGGCGGTAAAATCGAGAATGATTCCAAACGGTTTTTTGAACATTTCTTTGATTTCCGGGTCGGGAATATAGAAGACGCAGGAGCCTTTCCCTGTCCGGATGCCGTCTTTGACGGTTTCCGGGCATTTTTTCTGTTTGATTTCCCGGAGGGTATTTCCCGCGTTCGCTTTCGGAAAATCGAAGACCGCGTATGTCTTTTCCCGGACTGCCGCGCCGGAGGACTCTTTTTCCTCTATAGCAGTTGTTATTGCGACCAGAATATAGGCGCAGTCGCTGATCCCTGCGCGGATCCGGATGGTTTTGATGACTTTATCCGGATGGGGATTTTTCCACGGCATCATGTAAATTCCGACCGACGGACTGACCAGATTTCTCCCGGACCATGCAATTTTACAGTTGCTGTACTGCTGCATATTGAACCAGTCGCCCACATCGACGAAGTTGACGACGGGGAATCCGGTTTTGGAACCGTCGGCGTATGTGATTTCGTATTGAGCGGCAGTCATCTTTCCGCCGCCCCATCCGGTGGCATGCAGAAGCCAGAGAAGATCGGCTTTTTTCCCGACGGGGATCTCTCCCGTTTCGCGCATTCTGATGGACGGCAGTTTTGCGCTTCCGAATGAGAGCACTGCTTTGCCGTGATTCTTTTTCGGGTCGATCAGACGGAACGGAACTTCCTGAAAACGCATGTTTTCCGGAAATTTCTCCTCGTCGACCGCCATGCCGTCTTCCTCGCCGTTTCCGGTTCCCGCGTGATTGATGAGGAAGAACCGCATGTCGATTCTTCCGTCATCGGTCCATCCGCCGACGCCGTCGCCTTTTTTTCTGTCCATGAATGCCATGTTTGCGAATCCGCGCAGGTCGATGAAGTCATAACGGCAGGAGGTTTTTGGGGAGAACCGGAATTCCGTTCCGAGATTGGTCAGCAGAACGGAGGCGGTGCGCATGGCTTTCTGAGGCTCTTTGGCGGTTGCGTTTTCCCATGCGAGCGTATCAAACAGGATCGTTCCTTTTCCCGATTTGATTTTTACGAGAAATGCGGGCGACGTGAGTTTTTCCGCGATTCCGGTATAGAACCCGGTATTGAGAACCCAGCTGCCGGATTTGGCATAAGGCGTAATATTCTGGAAAAGAGAGTTGCCGGACATATAGCTCCTGCGGTACCATGCGAGATCGAACGCGGAAATTCCCGAGATCAGCGGATCGGAGGAAACGGGCATCGGCGCCGGATACTCTTTCGGAGCCGGGTCCAGTTTCGTTCCGGCGGGCAGAAGAGCGGAGATTTTCGGCAGGGTCGCAGGCGTGAAGCCGTGCAGCCAGAGAGTTCTGCCTGCGCGGAGCGCTTTCTGAAGGTCAGCGATCTTGAATTCCGCCGAGGCGTCCGCCAGAATTGGCCCCCTTGTGCCGATTCCTTCCGACGATACCGCACCGGTGAGCGCGATGGTCTCTTTCAATGCTCCGTTTTTGCCTGCGAGCAGATTCAGAGTGCTTTTCTCCGGGCTTTTCCGTTCGACTCCTGCACGGATAAGATTTGCCAGGATCATTCCTGCTCCGGCATCCGGTTTTTCCAGTTCGAGAGTTGTCAGGAAAAAGGCTCCTTTGCCGATCGGGATTTCAAGGAGCGGGGACCATTGAAGACCGAACCGTCCGCCGCAGTCAAGAATCGCGGTTACATTGCCCTGCACAGGTTTGAAAAAGGTCTCATAGGAGATGATGTTGTCATTCAGCCAGTAACTGAGAGCCGAGTTGTCCACTCCCTGCACGGCGGGATGTTCCGGGCGGCGGATCCAGGAACGGGAGGCGGCATGAAGCGGATCCCGTTCGGGGAGTTCCGTGCGCCACGGCTTCCATCCTTTTTGCGGCATCATGAGGACTGTTCCGCCGGATTCCGCAAATTTGTCGAGCATACCGTTCATGGAGGGAGACCATGCTTCGCGGGCAACGATCAGCAGTTTTTTCCCGTCCGGAGAACTGGAAATTCCGGAGAGATTCATCGTTTTCAGAATTTCAGCAAGAGAACCTTTCGGATCCATGACGGCGATTTTTGTCTTGAGATCGGAAAGATCCTGTTTCGGGAAAATATTGATTTCCTCTTCAAAACGGCTCTGCTCGACTTCCACTTTGCCTCTCAGCCACAGCGCACGGACGATCAGACGGGCTTTTAACGGTTTTGCGGTTTCCGGAACGGGGATTTCCAGAGTCCCGCTCCATTTTCCGCCTTCTCCGAGATTGATGTTCCTGACGCCGCGATGAAGAATATCGCTGTCAAGGCAGAGATACCAGCGGATTTTATGGATGGGTTTGCTCTCCGTCGTATCATTGAAGACCGCGATTTTACGTTTCAGCGTACCGCCGCCGGATACATTCGCGTGATAATTGAGCGGTGCGACTTGTTTCATCGCCAGAACATGCGGGAAATAGCCTGCCCACGGATTGAGTCCCGCGACTCCCGCGTTCCGCAGATGGACGATCCGCATTTTCAAATACTCCATGAACGGATTTTCGATGGAATTCTGATAAATGCCGTCGTTGCGTTCCGCCATTTCCCGCGTTTCCCATTTGGACCATGTGTAATATTCATCTCCGACCACGCTGGAATAGTTGTCGTTGGAAAGCCCCATGCCGAACTCTCCGAGAAAGAGAGGCCGGTCCCATTGAAAATCAGTATTCCACCCTTTCCCGCCTTTCGGTGAGAGCCATTCGAAATCATTGGGGATGATCATGCTCGCATTGGGATATTGAAGACGGATCGTTCCCGCCACGCCTTCCGGATAATGAATATTGATGATGTCAAGATGTTTTCCCCAGCCGTTGTCACCATCGCCTTGAAGCGGACGGGTCGGGTCCATGGCGCGCACGGTATCGACGATCTTTCCAGTGATCTTCATATCTTCGGGGGAGGTGCTTGCCCAGTAGGTTTCGTTTGTGAGATTGTAGATTGCCACGGAGGGATCGTTGCGGAAATGCCGGATCCATGCCTTGTAATATTGAAGTACTCCGGGAAGCCAGATTTCCGCTTTTTGATAGGGGAAATTTTTCTTCCACGAATAAGCGGATTCCGGCATGATCAGCATACCCGTCCGGTTTGCCCGGTAGATCATATCCTGATTGCAGGTGCCGAGATGCTGGCGGACGCTGTTGACTTTGTGGGAGTTCCGGAGGACTTCCAGCCCGGCAGTCTGTGAATATTCCTGAGTCTGCATTCCCGCCAGTGTGGAGTTGCGCAGGAGGACAATGCGCTTTCCGTTCAGCAGGAAGTCTTTTCCTCTGATGGAAAATTCGCGGAATCCGAATTCCCGTTTGAAATTGTCGATCGTTTCATTTCCGTTTTTCAGGGAGATGTCCGCAATATAGAGTTCCGGAGAGGAGGGGGACCAGAGGATTGGAGCGATCCATTTTTCCCGGATCGTGACGGTAACGGTTTTCCCCGCAGGAATCCGGACCGGGGTTCCTGTGAAAACGGCATTGACCTGGTTCCGGTCGCGGTCGGAACAAATTTTTATTTCGGGAGTTGTCTGAACCTCTTTTGTTCCGCTGTTTTTGAGGGTAATGTCGAATTCGATCGTTTTATTTTTAACGCTTGTCCTGATGAACACATCGTCAATCACCGCAAGAGGACGGAACTCAAGGCGGACAGGTCCGCGCACTCCGGGGGATACGCCGTTGCTCGGAACCAGATACACTTTGTGTACGGGATCAAGAAGTCCTTCGCGCGTTGTGACGGCAATTACGATCTCGTTTTTTCCCGGTTTCAGAAGTTTTGTGACGTTGAAATCAAGCGGAAGCGTACAGTTCAACGTTTCGCCGGCGGACTTTCCGTTGACAAGGACTCCCGATTTGAAGGAGGCTCCGCCGAGCACAAGATGAGCGGTCCGGTTTTTCAGCATTTCCGCCGGAATCGTGACTTCCGCCCGGTACCAGAGGGAACGCTGTTTTTGAACTTTCAGCGATCCATCCGGCTTAAAGTATTGTTCCGGCGGAACGATGCAATAGATCCATTGATGATCCGCCGACTTCAACTTTCTCGCTATGTTTTTAGTCGGGAAAACGGTTTTTGTCCATTCGAGTCCGGCGGGAATTTTTGTCAGATCAAGCGTGTCGCCGACGGCTTCGCTCCAGTGAATGCCGGGTATCAGATTCATTTCATTCCGCGGCGCTGCGGCGGAAATGCTCGCGGCAATACAGAATAACCAGCACAGAGCAATCTTTCCATATACGAACGAACACTTCTTTACCATAATGCCCTCTTTGTTGTTATTTATTTCGTTTTGGAAACATCTTTTTCAAATCAAGCAGTCTCAGCACCGTTTCAGACGGGACTCCGTCGAAAAAGTGCGCTTCCAGCAGAGTGCTCAGGATTCCGTGAATATTCCGGTTGAACAGAAGAGTGCGATCAATAACGGTATCATTTCCGCAAGGGAAAAAGGAACTCCAGCGGCCATCCCGGTTCCAGTAGTATTCCGTGGGATAAATGTCTCTGACGCAGGAAACCATGCCGGTTTTTCCGCAGTAATCAAGTTGAAAATCCCGTCCGGTCATGATTTTAACAAGTTTCCAGATGCGTTTCCGCTCTTCAAAGACAAGGTTTTTATGGAACCATATTTCCAGGCTGTTTCTATTGTTGATGAACAGCGCTTTCCCGTCTTTTCCGCGGTACGGGATGGCCTCCGGCGAATCGACTGTGACCTCCGGATGATCGGGATTGTTGTTCTGAACGGAGAACCAGCTCCCAAGCTGAAAAAGAAAAGGTGTCTCATTGTGAAAATATGACATTGAAGGGCAGGGGCTTTCCCTGAACTCTACCTGATCCAGAATTTTCATCATGCGTCTTCCCGCCGGGGTATTGAAGTAGGGGGTGGAGCCATGTATTTTATCCTCGGAGAAGCCGCAAAGAGAGACGATCAGATACAGAAGAGAAGATTGCAGGAACAGATGTTTCCGATCCCAGTGAATTACACTTGCAGGAAGACCGGCTTTCCTGCATTTTCCGGTATATTCCTCCCACCAGTCAAACGACGCATCAATTTTTGAGTAGTCGAATCCGATTTTTTTCATAAGATTCCGGTTGATACCCATGCAGGCCGGTGAATAAATAAAGGGTAACTGAGTTCCCCGGTCCGGCACAGGGAAGTTGATAAGAGTTGCGAGATGTTTCTCATAATCGGGAAACTCTCTGAGATCCGCTGCCGGAAGATGGTCGTCATCGCTGCGGAGAGCACTGTCGATCGTAATGCAGGCGGAACAGGAGGATTCGATCTTTTTCAAGTCTTCAAGAGAGCGGATTTCTCCATTTTCATGGACTTCAATATCCAGATAGAGTTCCGCATTGGCAAGATGTTTCCGGAGCATCGCGGAAAGAGTCTCTTTCGGCAGATCGCTTCCCGGATAACTTACGAAAACACGGATGCTGTTGTTACCCGAAAGATAAGTTCCCGTATTTTTTACTTCGACGATACGTTCTTTTTCGAGCTTTTCCATCGCGTTCTGCATCGTGACATAACTTCCGCCGAGTATTTCCGTCAGAGTCCGCAGAGAAGGCAGCCGGCCTCCCGAATGCAGATTGCCTGCTTCGATTTCCGTTTCAATATAGTTCCGCAACCTTTCAATCACGCGCATAGACCACCTGTGATATAATTTCAGATATACTTTTTGCTTATCTAATTATATACCATAACATAAATTTTGTCAAGAGGTGTTTTGGAGAAAAAAGGAAAAATCAGAAAAATTGATGCTGATGACCGGTGTTTGCGTGTCGGTATGAAATAAGAAAAGAATGGTGCCCCCGGCGCGAATCGAACGCGCGACCTATTCTTTAGGAGAGAATCGCTCTATCCAACTGAGCTACGGGAGCCGCTTTTTTGCAAGTTTTTGGCTTTCGCACTTGCAAACCCTTTAAATATGCACTATGATACCGAAAAAAGCAAACGGTTTTTGGAAAAATATGCACGGTTTATACGGTTATTTGGCAAAACGGCTCTTTCTCGCCGGGTTGACTCTGCTCATAATCCTCTTTGTCAGCTATCTGCTGCTGAGGATTGCGCCGGGAGATCCGACCAGAAGTTCCATGTTCGGATCGCAGGGCGACGGGGCAGGGCTTTCCTCGGAAAAATCCGCACTCGTGAGAAACGATTCCCTGCGCGAAAAACTGCATCTTGACAAGCCCGCTCCGGTCGGATTTTACCTTTGGATGAAACAGATCGTCCTGCACGGCGATTTCGGCACTTCCGCCGCAGTCGACAAGGGAAGACCGGTCAGTGAATTGATCCTGGAGCGTCTTCCGGTTACGCTGAGACTCAATGTCATGGCGATTCTGCTGACGTATCTGCTGGCGATTCCGATGGGGATTCTCGCCGGAGTGTTCCCGGATTCCAGATATGACCGGATCACGACGTTTTTTCTTTTTTTCCTTTATTCCCTGCCGACTCTCTGGGTGGCTCTGGTTTTGCAGGCGGCGCTCTGCAAGGGCGGCTGGCTTCCCGTTTTTCCGCTGAAGGGGCTGGTTCCCGAGGTGCCGCCGGGAGCATCCACATGGAAGATTCTCGGCGATACCGCAATGCATTATGTGCTGCCTGTGCTTTGTCTGACCTATGGCGGGTTCGCCGGACTTTCCCGGTTCACGAGATCGGCGATGATGGATGTCATTCATCAGAATTATATCCGGACGGCGATTGCAAAAGGGGTTCCGCAGATCGACGTTGTGCTTTCCCATGCATTCCGGAATACGCTGGTGGTGATGATCACGCTGTTCGCGGGGATTTTGCCGTCGCTGGTTTCCGGCAGCATTCTGGTGGAGTATGTGTTCAATATTCCGGGAATGGGGTCGCTTTCGATGATGGCGCTCAGCAGCCGGGATATTCCGCTGCTGATGACGCTGTTTGCATTCAGCGGGGCGTTGACTCTGGGCGGAATGCTGATCGCCGATATTCTATACGTTCTTGCGGATCCGCGGATTTCGTTCCGCGGACGGATTTGAGGTGAGCGATGAAGCAACTTCGTTTTCTCGGCTGGGATGCTCCGCTGCCCCGTCTTGCCGCTCCCGCCCTGCTGAATACGGGATACCGTGCGGAGCCGGGGAATTCCATTGATCTTTCCGGAGTGCTCGTACTGATCCCCGGACGCCATGCGATCCGGATTCTCAATGAAACGATGACTGCCCTGCTGGAACCGCTTTCCGCCGGATTGTTTCCGCCGGAGTTTTACACGCCGGAACGGTTCGTTTCCGAGGGGGCTTCCCGTTTTTCCGCCGCCTCGGAAGCGGATATTGTCCATGCGTGGAAGCAGGTTATCTCCACATGCGGAGCGGGAGAGTTTCCGATCCTGTTCCCGAAAGAGTTCGCCGATTGCGGCGAGACGGTTGCAACGCATCTTGCCGGACAGTTCATCCAGCTGAAACGGGAACTTTCCGCCGGCGGACATTCGATTGCGGAGCTTATGCGGACCGGCGTTTCGGTCGATTCCGGACGCTGGCGCGAAATACAGGAACTGGAAAACCGGGTGGCTTTGTTGCTGGCGGAGCATCATCTTGCCGATCCGGAAGATTTGAAATTGAAACTGGCGGATTCCGCTGCGGAATTCCGGAAGTTTGAACGGATCGTCGTTATTGGAATGCCCGATCTGTCGGCGCTTCTGCTGAAACGGCTGGCGAAAGCCGCGGAAACGATGGAGGTCGAAATATGGGTCAATGCGCCGGAAGCTCTTCAAAATCTGTTTGACGGCTGGGGGCGTCCCGTTCCGGAGCTTTGGACCGATTACCCGGTGTCGTTCGGTTCCGTTGCGGAGGGAAGGGCGGAGATTTACAAGACGGAAACCGTGGAGCAGATGGCCTCGGCCGCCGCGGCGCTTCTGCTGGAATCCGGACGCGATCTGAACGGAAAGATCCTTGCGGTCGGCGGGGAAGCACTGTTCAATCCGCTGAGTCGGGAACTTGCCGGGTTGACGACTCCGGACGGTTCCTCACTGGAGGTGGTCAATCCTTCCGGCGAGCCGGTGCGGGGGTTGCGCCTGTTTGATCTGCTGAACGGTCTGCACGGTTTTCTGACGGATTCCCGTTTTGAAGCGGCTGAGGCCCTGATCCGTCATCCCGACGTACTCCGGTATTTTGCCAAGGTGCTGGAACTGCCGGAAAATCTGCTGCTGACCCGGCTGGATCAATTCCGCATCCGGCATTTGCCGGATTTATTCGACGTCGTGTTTCAAACCGCCGGACCGGAGATACGACCGCTGTTTGAGCGTCTCCGTGATTTACGGGAGAATTACCGGCGAAAGCCGCTTGCGGAAGTGATCCGGGAGTGGCTCGCGATGATTTATGCCGACCATACGCCTTCGCCGTCGCACGGGATTCCGTTCCGGAGCGAAGTCGCGGGGCTGGAATCGGTTCTGCTTCAGATACGGCGCAGTCCGCTTTACCGGGACGTGCCGCTCTCCGAGAGCTTTGGCGATCTTCTGGAGCTGTTCGGTTCCCGGCGTCTGTACCGTCAGCGCGGAGAACATGATTTCAGTATCGGCGGTTTTCTGGAACTTCCATGGAGCGAAGCCCGCGAAATCGTGCTTTGCGGAATGAACGACGGCATGATTCCGGAGAATGTGCGCGGCAGCACGTTTCTGTCCGATTCCCAGCGGAGTTTTCTCGGTTTGCCGAATAACGCCCGGCGGACGGCGCGCGATCTGCTTTATCTGGAATCCGTTCTGAACTCGCGTCCGCGCGGAGCCGTCCGTTTCCTCGCTTCCCGGTTCGATTCGGAAAACAAACCGCAGAAATTTTCCCGGTTTTTCTTTCAAGGGGAACGCGGCGATGTGCTGGAGCGTGCCGCTCTTCTGTATGATCCGGTACGCATGCCGGATCCGCCGTCCGGGGGCAATGCGGGAGCCCGGTTCGTGCTTCAGCCGGACTACAGCGGTTCCGGTACGGAGCCGACAGTTTCCGTTACCCGGTTTAAGGATTACCTTGCAAGTCCGTTCCGGTTTTTCCTGAAAACAAAACTGAAAATGGATTCCGTTGATTTTGAGCCGAAAGAGATGGACCGCGCCGGATTCGGGTCCTGCTGTCATGCTGCTCTGGAGCGAGCGGGACGCGACCGGATCACCGATCCGGACCGTATGAAGGAGCGTCTGTTCGAAGAGCTTGACTGTTATATGCGCGAGTGTTATGGCTCGCCGCTTCCGGTTCTGCTTGCAATCCAGAACGAGCAGATCAAACAGCGTCTTGCATGGACTGCCGGCGAGCTTGCCGGAGCCGCGCGGGAGTTTGAACCGCTGGAACTGGAATATCCGCTCGGAGGCGAGGCGGGAGGCGTCTCTTTCGCCGGTTTGAAAATCCGCGGCAGGATCGACCGTATCGAATATTCCGCATCGCAGAACCTGCTCCGGCTGATCGACTATAAGACGATCGACGACGGTTCGTCGCCGGAGGCTGTGCACTGGAATGGACGGAGCAGGCGGTTTACCGATCTTCAGCTTCCGCTTTACCGTATGCTGATCCTGCGCGATCCCGCATTCCGGGCGAAACATCCGGAAATTGATTTTGCAACGGTCCGCATCCTCTGCGGGTATCTTTCCATGCCGAAAAGTGTGACGGATACGAAATACCAGTTCTGGGAGGGACTTGATATGCTTCTGCCGGCGGCGGAGGAGCTCGTGGAACGGATTGCCGCCGAATTGCGGGAGATGACGGACGGTATTTTCCATGAGGATCCGGAGAAACGGGTGAAATACGATCTGTTCGAACCGTTCTTCCTGCCGGATCTGCGGTCCGCGGTTCCGTCGGCTGTCTGGAAAACGGAACAGGAGGAGAGACGATGAATCCGATCCCGAATCTGGCTATCATGGCATCCGCCGGAACCGGCAAGACGTTCAGTCTGGCAATGCGTTATCTGTCCCTGCTGAAACTCGGCGTGGAGCCGGATGAGATTGTCGCCATGACGTTTACCAACAAAGCCGCGGGCGAGATTTTCGACAAGATCATTCAGGAGATTCTGGCGATGTCGTCGGACCCGGCGATGCTGGAGGAGCGGACCCTGAACGGAATGCTGCCGCCGGATACGACCGCAGACGATCTGTTCCGGATTCTGCGGAAAATCCTCTGTTCGCCGAAGAAACTGCAGATCAGCACGCTGGACAGTTTTTTCTTCAATATCATCAGCGCTTTCCCGATGGAGTGCGGTATCGCAGGCGAGATTTCCATGCTCAGCGAACAGGATGACGAACAGCGGATCCGTACGCTCCTGACGCTGATCCGCGATTCCGGAGATGAAGAACGGCGCGTTCTGCTGGAGCTCGTCAAGCAGGCGGGGATGAACATGGAGCCGTATTCGATTTTTGCACCCGCGCAGGCGATCATCCGGGATTATTACGAAGCGTATCTGAAATTTCCCGACGAGCATTACTGGACCCGGATTTCCGAACTCGCACCGGAAATCCGTCCGGAAGACCGCATGACGGAGGCGCAGCTGCAGGAAGTTCAGGCGTTGTTTCAGAGCGGAGCGGAAAATCTGCCGCAGTACGCAAGATTTTTTGGTGTTCTGGAGAAATTCGCCGCGGAGGCGGCGGCTTACGCCACGGCTCCGGTCAAGCCGTACCTGACTCCGGTCGAGAAACTTGCGGAAGCCGATCCGGACTGGCTGAACGCCGGGAGCGTGTCATTCCATTATTATCGGAAGCCGATCGTTCTGGAAGGCGGATATCTCCGTGCCGCGCAGAGGGTCATGCGGCATCTGCTTGCCGTGGAGTACGGGCGGATCGCGGATCAGAATTCCGCCCGCTACCGTCTGGTCCGGCGTTTCGATCAGCAGTATGGCGCTTCGGTCCGCCGGAATGGAAAGCTGACATTTAAAGATATTATTTTCCTGCTTCGTCCGCCGGAGGAGTCCGGAGCGCTTGCGCTTCCGTTTTCCGACCGTGTGGTGCTGGAGGAGAGACTGGACTCCGTTTACAACCATTATCTGCTTGACGAATTTCAGGATACATCCGATGAGCAATGGCGGGCGGTTGCGAATCTCGCCGACGAAGTGTTCCAGCCGGAGCAGGAGCGGTTTCGTTCCTTCTTCTATGTGGGCGACATCAAGCAGTCGATCTATCAATGGCGGGACGGCAACCCGGAACTGTTCGGGATGCTGTATCGCCGTTACTCCGATCCCGGCTTTGACGGGGCGCGGCTGGAGCTGACGACTCTTGCACGTTCGTTCCGTTCTTCGGTTCCGGTGATCGAGGCTGTCAACCGGGTGTTCGAACATCCGGAGCGCGTGGAGAACGGCAAGGTCCGCCGGGCAATGGAGAAGATGGGGTTCGAACATCACTCCTCCGCGCCGTCCGCGGCGAAACAGGCGGGATTTTCCGCTCTGATTTCCTGTGCCTCCGAGGATGGGAAAACAGTTCCCGCCGAATCGGTTTTCGCTCTTCTGGAAGCGCTGGACCCGTTTGCGCCGGAGCATGATTATACGGTCGGAGTCCTGACGCTCGGGAACGACTATGCGCGGGAGACGGCGGAGCAGTTCCGCGATCTTGCCGCCGCACGGGGAAAGAGCGATGCGTTCGCAATTTCGGTGGAGGGTGTGATGCTGCTCAATTCCAGTATGGTGTTCACGGTCTGCCGGAACCTGCTTTCTCTGGTCCGGCACCCCGGCGACACGATGGCGCGCGGGTTCCTGTCGATGGTGAAGATCGCGGAGCGGGATTGCTTTCTATATGAACTGCCGGAACTGTCCGGAGAATCCGGGATTGGATTTGATGCATGGGTGGAACGTATTTCCGCCGCGATCCGCTCCTCGGTTGCGTCGAACGGGTTCCGGGTGTTTCTGGAACGGTTCACGGCGGCGTTCCGCCCGGTGCTGTCGGATTTCGACGCCAGGCGCATGGCGTTGGCGGTGGACGCCGCCGTCGGATTCGATTCTTCGGGACGGCGGGATATTGCGGAGTTCCTGCATTATCTCGACTGCATGGAGGTGAAAAGCACCTCGGTCCGCCGGACCGTTCAGTTTATGACGATCCACAAGTCCAAGGGACTGGATTTTGATCTTGTCATTCTTCCCGAACTTTATACGAATACGGGAATCGACGCCGGGCGGCCCCGGAATCTGATTGTCCGGAAAGACGCGGAATTCCGTCCGGAATGGGTCACGCACCCGCCGAAAAAAGCGTTTCTGCCGTATTTCCCCGCGATAGAAGAGGCGGAAGAGATTCTTTCCGCCGGGCATACCTATGAGAAATGCTGTCAGCTCTATGTTGCAATGACCCGCGCCAGACACGCTCTTTATATGATGATTCCCGATGCGGGAGAAAGCGGAACGGGGACGGCATACCGCTTCCCCGATCTGCTCCGGGCCGCGCTTGCGGAGGAGCCCGCTAAGGAAGACGCCGCGTGGCTGGCAGCCGTTCCTTCGGAACATCCGTTGACTCTGCTGTATTCGTCCGGCGATGTGAACTGGGCGGAGAAGAAGAGCCGCAAGGCGGATTCGCGGGCACCGTATCTGATCCGTGCGGAAGAACGGTTCGCAAAACTGATGACGGATCATTATGCTTCTGTTTCCGTTCCTGTCATACCGCCGCAACAGGCGGTTGCGGTGCGCCCCTCGGATCATGATGACGAGTCTGTTTCCCTGTTTTCCGCTCCCGGCGGGGGAACGGAATCCGGTTCGCTTCTGCATGAACTGTTTGCGGAAATCGGCTTTCTGGACGAATGTGCGCCGGAAATTCTGCTTGCCGACTTTCTGGAACGGATCGTGCCGACCGTCGGGTCCCGGACCGCGGAGACCGTGGCGTCGGTTTTCCGGAACGCGATTTCGACTGCGGACGCCGCCGCTTTGCTGAACCGTCCATCCGGCGTTCAGACGGAGCTTTGGCGGGAGCGCCGGTTTTCGATTCGTCTGAACGGGGAACTGATCTCCTGCGTGTTCGACCGTGTGGTGATTCTCCGTGATGAACGCGGTATGCCGCTCCGGGTTCAGCTTGTGGATTACAAGAGCGACCGCCCGGAGGATCCGGAGTATTACCGCACGACGTATTCCGCCCAGCTGGAACGGTATGCCTCCGTTCTGCGGGAGCTGTTTCAGGTGCCCGTGGAACAGGTGATTTTTCTGCTGAGAAGCGGAAAAACTCTGATTTTATCGTCAAACTGATTTGAAAAACGCGCGGAGCGGTAGGATATTTCCGGAAAGTACGGGAGAAGTGAATATGGGAAAAAGATCGCGTCGTCTGGAAAAAAAGGAGAAACGGCTGAACCGGGTGTTCAAAACCGTAAACGGAACGCTTTCCACTGCCGCCGCCGGGTTCGGCTTTGTGAATTCCGCGGACGGGACGGAGGTTTTTATTCCGCCGTCCGCCATCAACGGTGCGCTTGACGGCGACACGGTGGAAGTTGAAATCACGTTTGAACGCGACGAACGCGGCCCGGTCGGCAGGATTTCCCGGATTCTGAACCGCGGACGCGAGTTCATGGTCTGCGAGTTGACCGGAACGCGCACCGCCCGTCCCCTGAACCGCAACATCTCGCAGGAGATCAAGATCAGCGGCTCGCTCAAGGGGGCGAAAAAAGGCGACTGGGTCAATCTGCGTCTGCTGGACAGCGGTTCCAAGTTCACCGAATCCCTGCGCGGTTCCGTTGAAGAGCCGCTGGAGAAGGCGGGCACCGTTTACGGCGATCTGCTGGCTGTCGCCAGGGAATTCGATATGCCCGGCCCCTATTCGCCGGAGTTGGAAGCCGCTGCCGCCGGACTGGAACCCTCTTCCGGCGTGGAGCGGGAAGACCTGACTTCACTGTTTACCGTGACAATCGACCCCAAGGACGCCAAGGATTTCGACGATGCGATTTCCATTGACGATGACGGGAAAGAGTGGCGGATCGGTGTGCATATCGCGGATGTCGCCGCATATATCCGTCCGGGGACCAAGCTGGATAAGGAGGCGCGCAAACGGGCGTTTTCTTCCTACATTCCCGGTATGTTCCGTCCGATGCTGCCGCGTCCGCTGACGTCCCGGATCAGCTTGCGTCAGGACGCCGGTTCGCTGGCGCACAGCGTGATTCTGCGGGTGCGGAAACGGGATGGCGCGATCGTTTCATCCCGCCGGGTGTTTTCAACAATCCGCGTTGATCACCGTCTGAATTACGATGAGGTGCAGGAGGCGATTGAGGGAAAAACGCCCGCACGGTGGAGCCCGGAGCTGACGGAAGCGATCGGGATGCTGGTCAAAGCCGTTCGCAAGATGCGCGCGCGCCGGAAACGCCGCGAGGAATTTTTATCGTTCGACACCACGGAGATCCGGGTTCTGTGCAGCGAGGATACGCACGAGATACTCGGAATCGAGCGCCGGGAACAGCGGGAATCGGATGAACTGGTGGAGGAGTGCATGCTTGCCGCCAACAGCGCGGTCGCCGAAGAGGTGTCGACAGGGACTTTTGCCGGACTTTACCGCATTCATCCCGAACCCGAAGCGGAAAAACTGGAGGAGTTTTCACTGTTCGTTTCGACGATCCTCAAGCGGATGCCGGGCGATCTTTCCAACCGGAAAATCTGCAATGAGTTTCTGGATTCCCTGCCGGATGATCACCGGAAATATGTGATTACGACCAATTTCCTGCGTGCGATGGCGCGGGCTTCCTATTCCGCGGAACCGGGGCTGCATTACGGGCTCGGCAAGAGCCGCTATTCGCATTTTACGAGTCCGATCCGCCGGTATTCGGATCTTGTCCTCCACCAGCAGCTTCATGCGGCGGCGGAGAATACGCGTCTGCGTTCCAAAAAGATGCTGGCGACAATCGCGCTTGAATGTTCAAAACGGGAAGAGCGCAACGATGAAGCCTGGTTTGCGGCAAATGACCGTTTGAAGCTGCACTATCTGAAACAGCAGAATGCGCTTGAATCTCTGCGTCTGTACGAGGGAGTGATCATCAAGATTTCGTCGCAGGGAATGATCTGCGATATTCCGGAATACGGCTTGCGCGGATTCGTCCCCGCACGTTTTCTCCGTTCCCGCACGAAGCGGCCGCCGAAAGCCGGAGATTTTATTTTTCTGTACCTGGAGAGCCTTGATTTCTCCCGCGGTTCCGCTGTGTTCCGTCCGACTCTGTGAATCCGCTCCGACAGAACGGGCAGGGATTATGACTGAAATAATTACATCGGTGTAATTATTTTTAAACAAAATTACATCCATGCTATTGACATTTTTCCTGTTTTGTAGTATAATTAAAAAGAGCGGAAGGAGTATTGATGAAACGGGTATTATTGCAAATGGAATCCGGAGACGGACCGAAATACCGCCGGATCGCCGATCAGCTGATCGGACAGATCCGCGACGGAGTGTGGAAGCCGGGGGAGCGTCTGCCCGGTGAACGGGCGTTTGCAAAACAGCTCGGCCTTTCCGTGGCAACGACCGTTGCAGTTATGAATGATCTGGAGCGGAAAGGTTACGCCGTGCGGCGGCGCGGTTCGGGGACTTATATTGCGAATCCTGAGCCGCTTCAGCGTCCGCGGATCGCCTACATCACCGAGCAGCCGTATTCCTACAACAGGCGGATTTTCGGGGAGCTGTGGAATTTCTGCTACCGGAACAACTGTGATCTGCTGCCGCTGTTCCGCACGGTCGATCAGTTAGAGTCCGCAGTTGCGGAGTATCGGCTTGACGGTCTGCTCGTTTACAATCAGGGGAAGTATTCCCTCGAAACGATCCGGAGGATCAATGAGAAAGGCATTCCGCTGTTTCTGCTGAGCGCGGTTCAGAGCGAGCTTTCCGAATTTTCGTTCGGGTATTCCAACGAAGAGCTGATTCATGACGCGGTGGCTTATCTTGCCGGGCTCGGACATAGGGCGATCGGGTTTCTGACATCACGGGATGATATTGTCCCGAACCGGTTCCGCCGGGAATGTTTTCTGAAAAGCATGTGGGAACTGCGGATTCCGGTTAATCCGTCGTGGATCATTACTTCAGGCTTGACGGAAGAGGTCCTGAGCGGTTATTTTGCATCGCCGGAGCGTCCGGGAGCGGTTATTATCGGCAACTGTTCCGATCAGCCGCTGATTACAAAGGCTCTCCGGGAAAGTGCGCTTGCGATTCCCCGCGAGCTTTCCGTGCTTGTGATGGATGAGAACATGGCCTGTACGCAGAGCTCCGGTTGTGAGTACACCCGGTTCCGTATCAATGTGACGGATTTTTCCACACAGGGGGCGGAGTATCTGCTCCGCAAAATCCGGGGGGAAGCGGCGGAAAAACCGTATGCCCGGAACTATGAATTTGTAGAGGCTGGGACCTGTGCGCCGCCGTCGGCTGAAGAACAGTCAGAGTATACTGTAAAATAAATAAACAAAAGGAAACATCATGAAAAAAGTAAAAACAAGAAAAGACAGCTTCACCCTCATAGAGCTCCTCGTGGTGATTGCTGTGATCGCCATCCTTGCCGGTCTGCTTCTGCCCGCTTTGAACAGCGCGCGGGAAAAGGCGAAGGACATCAGCTGTTCCTCCAATCTGAAACAGGTGGGAACGATGATGACCATGTACATTTCCCAGAACGACGATTGCGTTCCCGCGATCAGCAAAAATACACCGACTCCGATAAATGAACATGGCGGGAAGTGGCAGGATGTGCTTGCGGCTTCGTTCATTCCGGGAAAAAGTTTCGGGGATAATGTGTATCTGGAAAAAGTGTCCGGGTCCGGCGAAGAGGCTCTCCGGATTCCGGTTCCGCCGTTCCGTTGCCCCTCCAGTGCGCCATTCAATACGAGAGAGGCGTCCCGTCATTACGGGATCAATGGGGGGAACGGACAGCGCAGCGGTTTCGCAACAGTGACGGATGGCGGGCGGATCATGAAGATTACCAGGATCAAGCGCCCTTCCGCCCGCGCGGCGATTTTCGATCTCGACCGTTTCGAATACACCGCCGTTCCCGGAGCGATTGAAAAAAGCCAGATGCGCAAAGGTGCCGGGGTATGGCGTCATGCGGGAAAAATGGGGGCGAACATCGCTTTCGCCGACGGTCATGTCACGCTGATGAAAGAACGGATTATCCCGGAAAACTACTGGTATAATTCCACGCTCGGTTATTTCTGGTCGACCAGCAACAGCGATTGAAGAGAGGGACTGCCGTTATGAAAGATACGTTGTTACTGTTTGTCCTGTGCCCGTTTCTGGTGTCCGCCGGATTGAAGTTTCAGGAGCCGCCGCAGAAAGATCATGAGTGGGGATTCCGTCCGGCGGAGCGGGAAGTGTGCCGCACGACGCCCGCACCGTTCGTCTGGAAAGATCAGTATAAGGCATCGTCCTATGAATTGCAGTATGCGCGTTCCGCCGACTTCCGCAATGCCCGTACGGTTTCCGGACTCCGTTGGAATGTGTATTGTCCGTCAGCGGTCATGGAACCGGGTGTCTGGTACTGGCGGGTTCGTTACACGTCGGAAGACGGCAGAACGTCAGCGTGGAGCAAGGTGCGCAAATTTGAGATTGCCGCGGATTCTTCCCGCAATCCGAAACCGGAACCCGCGGAACTGCTTTCCCGGATTCCGGCGGAACATCCGCGCATTTTCATCCGGCCGGAACAGCTTCCCGGTTTCCGCCTGCTTGCGAAGAGCACTCTGAAAGCCGAGTATGACCGCATGATCGCGACCTGTGAAAAACTGTTGAAAAATCCGCCGGACACCTCCGAGCCGCCGAAATATCCGGATCATGTGAAACGTCCGTCGAAAGAGTGGCGGAAGATGTGGTGGGGCAACCGTATGCACATTCTGAAAACGCTCGGCGGTGCGGCGGAACTCGGTTACGCATGGCGCATCACCGGAGACAGACGGTATGGCGAAGCTGCGAAAAAAATTCTGCTCGAATGCGCAAAGTGGGATCCGGAAGGTTCCACCGCCATGCGTTACAACGACGAAGCGGGGATGCCGTATCTTTCCCGCTTTTCCCGGACTTACAGTTTTGTCCATGATCTGCTTTCGGAACCGGAGCGCGAACGTTGCCGTTCCGTGATCCGGATTCGTGGAAAAGAGGCGTTTGACATGCTGTATCCGCGTCATTTTTATCAGCCGTACAACAGCCACAAGAACCGTCAGTGGCATTTCCTCGGCGAGGCAGGGGTGGTCTTTTACGGGGAGATTCCCGAAGCCGCCGACTGGATCGACGGCGCAATGAATGTCTATTACTGCGTTTATCCGGTCTGGGGGGATGACGACGGCGGCTGGCACGAGGGGATCTGGTACTGGCGGGAATATCTGGACCGCTTTTTCTGGTGGGCGGATATTCTGCACAACACGTTTGGGATCAGCATTGCCGACAAACCGTTTTTCAGCAGAACCGGGGATTACGGGCTGTATCAGATGCCGCCGTTTACCCGTGGCGGAGGCTTCGGCGATCTTGCGCATCTGGAACGGAAACAGCACGCTTTGACGATGAAGAGCCTGGCGTCGCTTTCCGGAAATCCGTACTGGCAGTGGTATGCCGACCGGATCGGACCCGCGGCAAAAGAGGTTTGTTATATCGAATTTCTGCGGGCGTCGCGCCCGGAAGTCGCCGGGAAGGTTCCGGCGGATCTTCCGGCATCGCGTCTGTTCCGCGGCAACGGGCTCGCCATTTTCAACACCAGCCTGACCGATGCGGCGGAGAATACGCAAATCCAGTTCAAATCCTCCCCGTCCGGCGGAACGACCAGCCACGGCTATGACGCCAACAACAGTTTTCTGCTGAACATGTGCGGGGAACGGCTGCTGATCCGCTCCGGACAGCGTGACAACTATGCAAGCGATTTTCATAAAAACTGGATGTGGGAGACGAAATCGGAGAATAACATCACCGTTGACGGCATCGGACAGAAAAAGATGTCCCGTTCGGCAAAGGGGGCGATCACCGGTTTTTATACGGGAAGAGATGCGGATTATGTTTCCGGGGAAGCCGCCGGTTCTTATGAGGGGCGTCTCCGTTCGTTCCGCCGTCAGATCCTGTTCCTGAAACCGTCGGTGATTCTGATCGTGGATTCCCTGAATGCGAAGAAGCCCTCCATTTTCAACTGGCACCTCCATGCGCTGAACAGGATGGAGATCCGCGGTCAGGGCGATATCCGCGTTCACAACGGCAGGGCGAATTGCCGTGTGGAGTTTCTGTATCCCGCCGGACTGCGGCTTGCCCAGACCGACAAGTTCGATCCGCCGCCGATGCCGTATCTGAAACTCGTCCAGCACCATTTGACCGCCGACACCCCGGAACCGTCGGAAAACGGACTTTTCATTACATTGATCCGCCCGTACCGGAGCAGTGGGGAGGAGTTTGTCCGGCAGGCAGCGAAGCTGCAGGAAACACCGGAGGCTTATGTGATCCTGGTCCCGTCCGCGGAAAAGGAGATACGGATCACCGTTTCAAAACGGGATTTTTCCCTGCGTGCGGAGCAAGGAAAGCGGAAACTTTTTCCGCAATGAGCTGATACAGACCTGAAGACACGGAGCGCGGAAGCTCCGTGTCTTTTTGCATAATTTCCGTGATTGTATTTGCAAATCCGCGGAAACTCCTATATATTACGGAATTTTATGAATTAATTCAGGGAGTTCCGCCGGAAACCGGCATTTTATGGACAGTTATCTACTGATTTCGCTGGAAATCGTTCTGCTGATCGTGCTGATCTGCGGATCCGGTTTCTTCTCCAGTTGCGAAATGGCGCTGTTTTCGCTCAGCAGAGCCAAGGTCATGGCGTACAGGGACGATCCGTCTCCGGCAAAACGGCGAATCTACTTCCTGCTTGATAATTACAACCGCACGCTGGTGTCGATCATCCTTTCCAATATGTTCGTCAACAGCTGCATCTCCATGCTGAACGACACCGTGCTCAAACATGCGGGGCTTCAAGGGGTGGCGGCGACAGTTGCTTCCGCCGTCACGGGTATTCTCGTTCTTCTGCTGTTCGGAGAGATCACCCCGATGACTCTGGCGTATGTGTATTGCGACCCGTGGTCGAAAATCGTGGCGGCTCCGGTCTGTCTGCTGCGGACGCTTCTGTTTCCGGTCGTCTGGTGCGCGGAAAAAGTGTGCAACTGTATTCTTGACCTGCTCGGCCGCCGGAAATCGGTTCCGCTGACGCATGAGGAATTTGAGTCCTACATTGAGACCTGCGCGCGCAACGGTGCGTTTTCCGCCGCTGAACGGGAACTCCTGAAAGAGTCGCTGGGGTTCTGCGTGCGCGAGGTCGCGGAGATCATGCAGCCGCTTCACTCGCTCGGCTTCATCCGTAAGGATTTTTCCGCAGAGCAGGCAAGGGAACAGATCTTCCAAAGAAAAAACATGTATTTCCTTGTCGGGAACAAGACAGTGGAATCGGCATCGGAACTGCTTTCCGCCCGCGAGTTTTTCGCATTGCCGCCGGAACGCCGGGAACAGTGGCGTCGCAGCGGGATCGTGCGGGACGCCGTCTTCATTCCGGAACAGACTTCCGTGATCCTTGCTTTGCGGACCATGAATGCAAAAAAGATTTCCGCCGCACTGGTTACGGATGAATACGGCGGAACGGTCGGGCTGATTTCCCGTCCGGGTATTTACGCCGCTCTGACGGGATGTGCGGTCGCCGGAGAAAAGAGCGCACCGACGGAGCCGCTGATGTCGCACAAAAACACCTGGCTGTATGAAGGGTTGACGCCGGTTGACTTTGTCATGGAGGATACCGGCTGGCAGCCGGAACGGGAGTTCGAGTCGGCAACTCTGAACGGGGTGTTCTGCGAACTTTCCGGTTCACTTCCGCATAAGGGCGACAGGGTGGAATGCGACGGGTTCCGCATCGAGGTGTTGGAGACGCAGGGCAACCGGGCTTCCCGGCTGGAGTTTTCCCGGATTCAGCGGGAGGCTGCCGTTTCCGCTGATCCGCCGGAGGAGGCTGTCGTATGCTGATCAGCTTCTGTCTGCTGTTGTTCTTTATTCTGCTGCAGGGATTGTTTGCCGGACTGGAGACGGGGATGATTTCGATCCGCCGTCCCAGAATCGAGCATGCGTGTGAACGCGGCAGCCGGTCGGCGCGGATGATCCTGTTTTTCATCAATAATCCGGGCGTGATGATTTCGACCTGTCTGCTGGGCGTGAATATCAGCGTGGTATGCGCATCGCTCGCGGCGAAGCAGTTCGCGGAGGGAGCCGGGCTGTCGTCCGCCGGCGGACTGCTTGCCATGACCTGTGTGCTCAGCGTGTCGATGCTGATTTGCGAGATCATTCCGAAAAGCTGGTTCCGTCAGGCACCGTGCGCCCGTTGCGCATTGTTTGTCTGGATTCTTTACGGGACTTATTCCATTCTCTACATTCCGGTGCGGCTGTTTGATGCGTTTACCGGTTTTCTGAGCCGGAAAATTGCCGGGAAAACGGATTCCGACGAGGCGAAAAGCGCTGTTATGCGGGAGGATTTGAAGCTGTTTCTGCGGGAAAGTGAAACGGTCGGCGGTCTTCCGTCGGAAGCGGCATCGCTGCTGGACAACGCGATCGGCTTTCACACTGCGACGATTGCGGACATCATGAAGAAAAAAGACGAGGTCCGGCAGATTTCCGCCGCTTTGACCGTGCGTGAAGCCATGGCACAGTGTCTCCGGGACGGCATTTCCAAATATCCGGTCTGTGAGGCAGCTGGCGGAAAGTGGGTCGGTGTGTTCTCTTCTTATCATGCGATTTTTACGTTCCGGGAGGAGGAGTGGGGAAGAAGAACGGTCGCCGAGTGTATGCTTCCGGTGATCGGGATCCCGGCATCGACTCCGATCGGCGAGGCGCTGAAACGGACGAAGGGGGCGGATGCCGCGCTGTTCGCCGTACTGGATCCGGACGGCGAGCCGTGCGGGATTTTTACGTCGTATGATATTGCCCGGAAACTTTTTGGCTGATTTTCATGGAAAACATTTGATTTTCCGGCGCAAGCGTCTATTTTACTGTCAAACAATCCTTTAACAATTTTTGGGAGAGAATCGTATGTCTGTTGAGAGCGCCAGAGCATTTTGTATGAGATTGATGGCCGATGATGAATTCCGTGAAGGCCTGGGAAAAGCCGCGTCCGTGGAAGCGATCGTCGGGATCATGAAAAGCGAGAACTATGATTTCTCCCAGCATGATCTGCTGAAGATTGTCAGTGAACTGACCGGCAAGAAGATGACGGCGGAAGAACTTGAAAAAGAGGTCGTCGGATTTTACCGGGATGAAGTGGCGGCGGATAATCCGCAGGCGGTGGATAATGTGACCGCCTGGTTCCGCAGTCTTTGAGCCGTTCCTTATGAAGAAGAGTCCCAGAATCGTATCACCGGACGAGGCTGTCAGTGTCATCAAGTCCGGCGATTCACTTTATCTGAGCGGTTTTGCCAATTCGCCGGAACTGCTTGTGGAGGCGCTTTGCCGCCGCGGAGACGCGGGAGAACTGCAGGATGTCCGTATCGTTCAGCTGATGACGTTTGGAAAAGCGCCGTATACCGATGCCCGTTATGCGGGGATTTTTGTTCCGGATGCGTTTTTTGCGGGCGCCAACAACCGGCAGAGCATCCGCGAGGGAGTCAGTGATTATCTGCCCGTCGGACTCAGCGATACGGAGAAACTTTACCGTTCCGGTGTATTCAAATGCGATGTGGCGCTGATCAAAGTGACCAAGCCCGATGTCCACGGTTATGTGTCGCTCGGCGTTTCGGTGGATATTACGCTCGCCGCTGTGGAGACCGCCAGAACCGTGATTGCCGTGGTGGATGAAAAGGCCCCGCGCACGCTTGGAGATTCCCTGATTCCGTACAGCATGATTGATTATGCCGTGATGGACAACCATCCGCTGATGGAGATCATCAATCCGCCGCCGACCGAGCTGGATATCGCGATCGGGCGCAACTGTGCTTCCCTGATCGACAACGGGGCGTGTCTGCAAATGGGGATCGGGTCGATCCCCAATGCCATACTTTCCGCATTGAAGGATCATTCCGATCTCGGAATTCATACGGAAATGTTTTCCGACAACGTCATACCGCTTGTGGAAGAGGGGATCATCAACGGGGTCCGCAAACAGATCGACCGCGGAAAACTGGTTACCAGTTTCATGATGGGATCCCAGAAATTTTACGATTTCATCGACAACAACCCGTTGGTTCTCATGAAGGATATCGGGTATACAAACGATCCGTTCATCATTGCGCAGAACGACAACGTCGTGGCGATCAATTCCGCTCTGGAGATTGATCTGACCGGGCAGGTCTGCGCGGATTCGATCGGGCCGTATATGTATTCCGGAATCGGCGGACAGCTTGACTTCATTTACGGAGCTTCCCGTTCCAGGGGCGGCAAAGCGATTATCGCGATCGCCTCGGAGACCGGAAAAGGCGAGAGCAAGATCACCCCGTTTCTGAAACAGGGTGCCGGCGTGGCAACGCCGCGTCATCTGGTGCACTATGTGGTGACGGAGTACGGAATCGTCAATCTGTACGGAAAGACTCTTCAGGAACGCGCCGCTCTGCTGATCAGCATTGCGCATCCGCGTCACCGGGAAGATCTGGAACGTGCCGCGTTTGAGCGGTTCGGAGCCGGTTTCCTGCGTCGTCAGGCGGCTTTGCGGAAATAATTCAGTTCTGCTCTGTACTGCCGGAACCGGATCCGTCGAGTTCCGCATCCAGAACTTCCCGGAACAGCGCCATCTGCTGCCTGGTGTAAGTTCTTTTTCTGCTTGTCTGCGTCATGATAAGCCCGTTTTCCACGGTCCGTTTCAGTTCCTGCAACCCGTTTTCCAACGCTTTGCGGAGCTGCTGCGGGATCGTTTTCCGGTTCAGCATCCGGTTCAGAATGCGCAGAAAATAACGGATGATGTCCTCGTTCTGGTAGAGTCGCTGGTAATGATAGCGGCAGTTCCGGATGGCGGATTGCCACCAGTACAGAGTTCCCGGCAGGGCAGGGTACCGCTCCTGATGAAAGTGGAGCAGCGTTGCCATCTGCATAATGCAGTCGCGGCGGAGACGCAGCGGGAGGTCCTGATCAAGCAGAATGCCGATAAAACCGCGTTCGGATACAATGAAACTCAGTCCCTGGTCGATCTGTTCCGGGGTATAGATGAGATATGCCAGTTCCGGACGGGCAAAAAGAGTGGAAAGGTGCTGCAGCATGACTGCGGAATCGAAGTCGTACAGCACACAATCCGCCATGTACCAGGGATGTGCCGGATCAACCGGATGATTGAAAACGAAGTTCATCCAGTCCGCGAATGAATAGTCGGATAAATCAACCATAACGCCGTCCCCTCTGTTTGTGTTACAGACCGGACGCAGCCGTTTCTTTCAGGCGGCTGCGCGGTCCCGGCGGTCAGCACCCCATCAGCAGGGTCATGATCGCTTTCTGGACGTGCAGACGGTTCTCCGCCTGATCGAAGACGATGGAGGCATTGGAATCCATGACATCGTCCGTAATCTCTTCTCCGCGGTGTGCGGGAAGACAGTGAAGGACCTTTGCACCCGGTTTTGCCTTTTTCAAATTGCTCATGTTCAGCTGATACGGAGCGAGAATTTCCATTCTTCTTCTGGATTCCGCTTCGAATCCCATGCTGACCCAGACATCGGTATAGATGAAGTCCGCATCGCGCAGAGCTTCGTCAACGTCGGTGGTCCAGCTGGAGCGTCCCGGATAGCCGGAGCGGTTCAGAATGGACTGAAGCGGTGCGAACTCTTCCGGAGCGGCGATCGCCATTTCAACGCCTGCAAGCTGCGTGGCGAGCATCAGGGAGTTTGCCATATTGCTGGCGCCGTCGCCGAGGTACGCAAGTTTGAGACCTTCCAGCTTGCCGTTGGAGTGTTCCCACATCGTGAAAATATCAGTCAGAGCCTGGCACGGATGGAATTCGTCGGTGAGGGCGTTGATCACGGGGTATCTGGAATTGGCGGCGAGGCCTTCCACATCGCTCTGTTTATAGGTGCGGATGACGATTCCCTGAAGATAACGTTCCAGTACATGAGCGGTATCGGGAATGGTTTCGCCGCGTCCCATCTGGGTCTGTCCCTGATCGAGCACGACGGGGTAGCCGCCGAGTTCCTGAATGCCGACTTCAAACGATACACGGGTGCGGGTGGAGGATTTCGCAAAGATCATTCCGATGCTTTTGCCGGCAAGCGGTTTGATCGCCTGCGGCGTGCCGCGTTCCTGCTTGAGCTTCCGGGAAAGTTCAATAATGTTATTCAGATCGTCTTTTGTGAGATCGGCGCATGAGAGCAAATCTTTATTCATGACAGTTCTCCATTCTTATTTCGTTGTATATCCGGCAAGAGCCGCGTCAATGCAGGCGACGGCCTGATCGCAATCTTCTTTTGTGATGATGAGCGGGGGAACGAGACGGAGGACCGTTTCGCCGGCGGAAAGAGCGAGGAGTCCTTTGTCGCGCAGAGGACCGAGCAGTTCGACCGCCGGGAAATCCAGAACGATTCCGAGCATCAGACCTTTGCCCCGGACATCTTTGATGCAGCTGTATTTCTGTTTCAGACCCCGGAGACGTTCCATGAGATACGCCCCCTGGATGCGGCAGTTTTCCAGAACGCCGCCTTGCGTAAGAGTGTCGATTACGGCACATGCCGCCGCGCAGGCGAGCGGAGTTCCGCCGAATGTGCTGGCATGGGTTCCCGGTGTAAGCACATTTTCCAGTTTGCGCCGGGCGACGACCGCTGCGATCGGGTAACCGTTGCCGAGAGCTTTGGCAAGCGAAAACGCATCCGGTTCCACGCCGTATCCCTGCCATGCGTACAGCGTTCCGGTTCTGCCGACGCCGCACTGGACTTCGTCGAACAGGAGCAGAATGCCTTTTTCATCGCAGAGTCTGCGGATGCCTTCGAGATACTCCTGAGTCGCCGGAATAATTCCGCCTTCGCCCTGAACCGGTTCCAGCAGAATCGCCGCGGTCTTGTCGGTCACGGCGTTGCGCGCCGCTTCCAGATCGTTGAACGGAACATGGCAGAATCCGAGCGTATCGGGTTCGAATCCTTTGCGGTATTTGCTGCGTCCGGTTGCGGCGAGCGTGGCAAGAGTCCTGCCGTGGAACGAATCGTTCATGGCGATGATCTCATATTTCCCGCCGTGTGCGGATCCCCATTTGCGGGCGAGTTTGATCAGCCCTTCATTGGCTTCCGCTCCGCTGTTGCAGAAGAAACAGACGCCGTCGAATCCGTTGCGGATAAGCTTTTCCGCGAGTTCCGGCTGGCGTCGGTTCATATACAGATTGGAAACGTGGACAAGAGTCTGCGCCTGTTCCGCAATGGCTTTGGAAACGGCGGGATGGCAGTGTCCGAGACTGCATACGGCGATTCCGGCGGCAAAATCGAGATACTCCCGCCCGTCACCGTCCCACAATCTGCAGCCTTCGCCTCTGGTGAAGAGAATATCGGCTTTCGGATAGGTCTTCATGACGTATTTGTCGTAGAGTTCGATGTATTTCTCGGTCAACGCTGTGTGCATTTACAAATTTCCTTCCGTAAATATGGTTTTTCTGTATTGTAAATAGCAAATCATAACAATAACACGGTTTGCGCAAGTTTCAACTTTATTTTTTCAGATTTTTGTGTTTTTTCAGAAAAAATCATATTTTGCTCTTGACATTCCCGGAAAACGGCGGCATTGTAAATAAATATATATTCGGAAAAACACTGGAATTTTAGTTGGAGAAGTGCGAAGATGCCGGACAAACTCGTGATCGTGGAGTCGCCCGCCAAGGCAAAGACCATCGGGAAGATCCTCGGAAAGGACTATATTATCAAAGCCTCGTATGGTCATATCCGCGATCTGCCCGAACGGGCGTTCGGCGTTGACATCGAGCATGATTTCGCCCCGCAGTACGAGGAGTCCAAGACGCGCGGCAAGAATCTTTCCGAACTCAAGAAAACCGCGAAGACAGTCAAAGAGATCTATCTTGCTCCCGACCCTGACCGCGAAGGGGAGGCGATCGCGTGGCATTTGCACGAGGTCTTGAAGAACAGCAATAAAAAAGCCGGTTTCCGCCGGGTTGCGTTTCATGAGATTACCAAAAGTGCCATCACGAAGGCGTTTCAGAACCCCGGAGAACTGAATATGAATCTGGTCGACGCCCAGCAGGCGCGCCGTGTGCTGGACCGTATCGTCGGCTATATGATCAGTCCGCTGCTGTGGTCGCGGATCGAGCGCGGGGTGAGTGCGGGACGCGTCCAGTCGGTTGCGCTGCGCCTTGTCTGTGAACGGGAACGCGAGATTCAGGCGTTTGTTCCGAAAGAATACTGGAATTTCCTTGCGAAATTTTCGCAGGGGGAAAACTGCGAGTTTTCGACCCGCCTTGCGAGGATTGACAATGGAAAATTTGAGATCGGCAGCAGGGAAGAGGCCGACAAGGTTCTTGCCGCTGTCCGCGGTGCTCCGGCATGGAAAGTCGCGTCGATTGAGACGCAGCCGCGCAAACGGTATGCGCCGCCTCCGTTTATCACGAGTACGCTTCAGCAGGCCGCCAGTTCCGCGCTCGGTTTTTCCGCGAATTCCACGATGAGGATTGCCCAGCAGCTGTATGAGGGCATTGACACGCCAGCCGGACATATCGGTTTGATCACTTACATGCGAACCGACTCCGTGGCGATCGCGGTCGAGGCGCAGAATGCGTGCCGGGATTTCATTCACGCACATTACGGACCGGATTACGTCCCGGCGAAACCGAATTTCTTCAAATCCAAGTCGAATGCACAGGGGGCACACGAAGCGATCCGCCCGACGGATGTTTCTTTGACTCCGGAGTCGTTGAAAGATACGCTTGATGCCAGCCAGCTGAAGCTGTACAAGCTGATCTGGCGCCGGTTCCTTGCGTCCCAGATGGCGCCGGCCGACCAGCTCCGCACCACGGTTGACGTGGAAGGGAACGGTGCGGATTCCCGTCTCTACACATTCCGTGCGACGGCGACGGTCACGACTTTTCCCGGTTTTCTCAAAGCCTACAATATTGAGGAGGAAGGCGCCACCCGTTCCGATGACGACGATACCAGGGACGCCGATGCGCTGGCGCAGCTCCGGGAGAATACCGCCTGCGCCCTGATTGATACGCTCGGCGAACAGAAATTTACCGAACCGCCGCCGCGTTTTTCGGAAGCCACGCTCATTAAGGAACTGGAATCCAACGGGATCGGACGTCCGTCAACCTACGCAACGATTGTCAATACGATTCAGGAACGGGCGTATGTCAATAAGGAGAAAGGCAAACTGATTCCGACGGAGCTCGGTTTCAAGATCAATGATTATCTTGTGCTTTCCCTGCCGGATCTGATTCAGGTCGGTTTCACCGCCGATATGGAAAACCAGCTTGACGGCGTGGAGGAGGGGCGGATTCAGTGGACTGCGATGCTGAAGAATTTCTACGGTAAATTCTCGGAATGGCTTGCCGCCGCAAAGAGCGCCGGAGCACCGGAAGCGGAAAAAGCCGCCGCCGTTCTGGAGCTGCTGCGGGAAGTCAAGGTCTGGGATGCCCCGGAGAAGAACGGGAAACGGGTTTACGACGATAAGAAGTTCTATACTTCCGTTCAGGCGAAAGCGGAAAAAGGGGCGGGGATCTCGTCCAAACAGTGGGAAGCCCTTTTGAATCTGGTTGTCAAATATGCCGACCAGCTGCAGAACGTGAACGATTATGCCGCGAAATATCATCTGGAAGCCGATATTGATTCTGCGCGGGAGCGGGTGGAGAATATCCGGAAGATGCGCGAGGAGATCCAGCAGCGCCGGGAAGAAGCCGCCAGCAATGCGCCGCCGCAGGAAAATATCCTTGCGGTGTTCAGGGCAATGGCAAATGTTCCGTGGAATCCACCGGAAAAACGCGGAGCGCGGGTTTATGACGATAAAAAGTTCTTCGACTCCCTGAAAGATCAGGTCGAAGCCGGAAAAGTCCTTTCGGAACGGCAGATGGCGGCATTGGCAAAAATGGCGTCCCGCTATGCGGAAGCGATCCCCAGTTATGAAGAGCTGATGAAAGAGCTTGGCGTCACGGTGGAAAAACCGTCGGAAGATGGCGGATCGCAGACCGATGCCGACCGGATTCTCAAGGCTCTTTCGGAGATCAAAGAGTGGGCGGCTCCGGAGAAGAAGGGACGCCGGGTCTACGACGACCGGGAGTTCTGCGAATCGCTGGCGAAACAGCGGGCTTCCGGGCGCATTCTTTCCCCGAAGCAGTCCGCCGCGCTGATGAAACTTGCGGCGAAATACAAGATATCCTGATTCCGGAAAACGGAACGGAAAAAGGGCGGACACGGTTGAGCCATGTCCGCCCTTTTTGTTTCCGGAAGTCCGGTTTATTTCAGGAACAGTTCAATGACAGGAACTTCCACATTCGGTTTGATGACGGGGAGTTCCAGCGTGACTGCCTGGTCCGGTGTTTTACTGTTCAGATTGGTGTGAACCGTTTTCTGCGGTTCACGGAGTCTGACCTCGCTGCCGTCGTGCAGGAACTGGGCGTAAGCGATCTTTCCGGCGAGTCCGGGCAGATGAATGTGCTTGAACGGCCAGTTCATCAGATGCAGGTACAGGGTATTGGTTTCCCTGTTGTAAGTGTAACGGGTATCGGCGGGAGCCTGAATGCCTTCCGGAGCTCTGCCGCAGTTGTAGATGGAACGGCTGTTGTAATACATCCAGTCCGCGTAGGCTTTCAGACAGTTCTGTGCTCGGAGGTCAAGATAACCGCGGCTGGTTGGCCCGACGTTCATCAACAGATTGCCGTCGCGACAGACGTGATTGATGAGCATGTCAATGCACTGTTTGGGCGATTTCCAGGTCTGTTCGTCCCGGTGATAGCCCCATGAACCGGAGAATGTCTGACAGCCTTCCCAGACGACGGGATTGCCGTTTGCATCTTTGAGCGGTTCATCGGGGGTGAACTGTTCCGGGGTGTGGATATCGCCTTCATCGGGGAGATCAAGGCGGTTGTCAAGGATGATGTCCGGCTGAATGGAACGGATCATTTTGACAAGCTCTTCGGATTCCCAGTCGACATGGGATTTTCCGTGTTCGGGATTGCCGTCGGGGGAGGGGTAGGAGAAATCGAACCAGAGGATGTCAATCTTTCCGTAATCGGTGAGGAGCTCGCGGACCTGGTCGCGCATGTACTGCGCATAACGCTTCATGTCGCGTCCCTCGTTCATTTTTCTGCGGTCCTCCTCGCTGAGATTCCGGTAAGGCCCGATGCGGTTGTCAATGATGAAATCGGGATGGTGCCAGTCGATCAGGGAGTAGTAGAACCCGACGCGGATTCCCGCGGCGCGGAAAGCATCGACCACTTCCCGCAGAAGATCGCGTCCGCATTTTGTGCGGGTAACTTTGTAATCGGTGTATTTCGAATCCCACATGCAGAATCCTTCATGGTGCTTTGTGGTGATGACGAAATACTTCATTCCGGCTTTCCGCGCCATTTCCGCCCATGCTCCGGGATCGAACAGATCGGGGTTGAAATGGTCGAAATACTTCTGATAATCTTCGTGCGTGATTTCTTCGTTGTGACGAACCCATTCATGCCGCGCGGGCATGGAGTAAAGTCCCCAGTGAATGAACATGCCGAACCTGTCTTTGACGAACCACGAGGTATCGCCCTTTCCGAATTTTCCCATAATGGTTTCCTTTTTTGTTTCGTATGCGCAGTTTTTGCGCATTTTATGGATACATTATAGAATATATTCATGCAAGTTGCAAGCAGCGTTCTATGAAGAAAGCGGAAATTGTTATGAAGAAAATCACTGTTTTGGATTTTTACTGTGATGCTTTATTTCAGAATTCTTGCGGTAAAAAGATATTGTTTTTTCGGAACGGGATATAAAAAGGGCGTTTTCCCCTCTTGCTGTTTTCGGCATTCTGGAGTATAATATATGCAGAGAACAACGGAACAACAGGAGGAAAACATGATCCGGACAAGAAATTTCACTTTGATAGAGCTGTTGATAACGATTTCCATTATTGCAATTCTTGCGGCTCTTCTGCTGCTGGCTTTGAATGCCGCGCGGGAAAAAGGATATGACATCTCGTGCAGAAACAATCTCCGCCAGATCGGACATGCGGTTCAGATGTATGCCGATGCGTATGACGGTTGGCTGATTCCGCAGACCTCCAAAGCGGTGGAGGAGAACGGGTGGAAGGATGAGGACATCTGGTCGTTTCAGCTTGTCCGGTTCGGCGTGAAATGTTCAAAGACTCCGGCCGGGGCTTCCACTTTCCGCTGTCCGGCGGAAAAAAACGGCGGAACCGGGACCTGGGGGTGGAATCATTACGGAATCAACCTGTTTGTCAGCGGCTGGTACCGGTCGTCGGGAACAGCCGGCGATCAGAACATGATCCGGAAGATCACGATGATCCGTTCCGTTTCCTCGGTGCCGTTTATGGGCGATACGAACCGTACGATGAACCGGATCAATAATATTTACAACTTTGCTTTCCGCCATGGCGGACCGGACGACCGTTCCGGGGCGGAGCTTGAATATGACACCCCGAATCCGCCGCTTTTTTATCCGGGTCGCACGAATGTGCAGTTTCTGGACGGACATGTTCAGGGGATGCGCTGTCCGGCGATGATGAGAGGAAATGACTCGTTCGGATTCCTGAGAAACTATGTCGGCTTCGAGTCCGGAGCCGCCGTATTCTGAATTGTACCATGCCGTAAAAGAGGAGGATAAATCATGAGAAGGATGAATAAAATTCTGGCTTTGTTTGTATTGTCCGGAGGTCTGCTCCATGCGGAAAATCTGGTTTTCAACGGAGATTTTGAACTGGGAGTGTGCGGATTCGCTCTGGAACGTTTTCAGCGTCCCGATACGAACCCGGAACTGGATTTCCGTCCGTTGGCTGCGGATCCGGCGGAACGGTTTGCCGGACGTCAGGCGCTGCGGGTTGAAAATCCTTATGCGGAGCGCGGCATCGTCTATTCCCGCGAATTCCGTTTGAAACCGGACACCGTTTATTATCTGCGCGGAGCAATCAAATGTTCCGCAGACCGGCAGCCGGTCCGGATTGACCTGATCAACCGGACGATCGCGAGGGGACCGCACAGCGTAACGGGTTCCGTAAAGGCGGGGAGCGGGTGGACCCGTTTTGAAATTCCGCTGAATACAAAAGACGTTGGCGGGATGTATCATCTCAAAGTTTTTGTTCCCGCCCGGAAACTGACGATATGGCTGGATGATCTTTCGGTTTCGTCCGGGAAGGACACACGGTTTACCGGGGTGGAAATGGGGATCACTGCCGACAGCAGGCTTTACGTTGCGGGGGAAACGGGGAAGAGCCGGTGTACGGTCCGCCTCCGCAATACGGGTGATTCCGTATTTGAAAAAACGGTCCGGCTTGTCATGACGGATGATTATTTCGGGACTTCCGTTCCGGCGGCGGAATTTCCCTGCCGGATCAATCCGGGGGAGGTGCAGAGTTTTACGGTGGAGATTCCGCTTGCGCGCATGGGATCATTCCGGATCGAATCGGCGGATCCCGGAGAGTTCCGGTTTTTTCCCGGATATTTTGCGGTTGTGGGCAAACTGGACCGCAGACCGTATGACAGCAAGCGGTTCTGCGTCGGTTTCAACGGCGGGATCGACATTCGCGGACGTTTGGAGGAACCGCCCGGTCTGCAGGTTTCCAATGCGTCGGCAAAGGAGAAATTCCGTCTTCTGTCCCATACCGGATGCCGGGTCCTCCGTGGACACGACTGCGGCGATTTGTGGTATTATGTGGAGCCGGAACCGGGAAAGTTTGATTTCCGTTGGCTGGAACTTGGCTTGAAACTGCTGAATGGACACGGAATATCCTATCTCCCTGTTCTCGGCGGAAACTGTTTTTACATCAATACCGCGTCATGGGCGCCGAAAGCCTATCCGCTCTGGTTTGAACAGATCGCCCGCAAAGGGAAAACAGTATCGAAAGGTCATCCGATGCTGATTCCTCCGGATGCGGTCTGGCGGCGTTATGTGAACAGCATTGTGAAACAGGCGGGCGAGCGGATCATGCAGTATGAGATCTTCAATGAAGCGCAGTTTCAGGTATCACCGGAAATGTATAACGGTTTTCTGAAATCGGCGTATGAAGAAATCCGGAAAGAGAATCCGCGCGCCCGTATCGTCGGTTTCTGTTCAACGAGCGACAAGGGGGAGGACATCGGACTGTTCGCCCGGCGCTGTTTCGAGCTCGGCGGGCTGGAGCTTGCGGATGCGGTTTCATTTCATCCGTATGCGAGCAGGGAACTCGGTTCAGTGGAACCCGCGGACCGTCAGATTGCATCGCTGAAAGGACTGATCCGGAAACACAACCGGAAAACTCCGGTCTGGAATACGGAGCTTTACTATCTGTTCGACGGTCCGGAAATGAAGAATTACTTCGCTTCGGGTGATGCGTCTGCGCACCATGCCGCGTGGCGTTTTCTGGTCGATCTGGGAGAAGGGGTGGAGCAGTCGTATCCGCTTCACGAAGATCAGCTGTGGAAAGAACTGCTGATTCCCGGCTATGAACACGTTACGTCCCGTCCGGAGCTCTATCCCTCTCCGCTGGTCCCCGCGTACAATGCGCTGGCGCGTTTCTTCGAGGGGGCGGAGGCCCTGCATAAATTCCAGTTCCCGGAAGGGATTGTCTGCTATGTTTACCGCAAAGACGGTGCGCCTGTCGCGGCGGTATGGAATTTCCGGAAACAGAAGTTCCTGAAATTCGATCTTTCCGGTTTTGAGGTGTATGATCTGTTCGGCAATCCGGTTCCTGCGGGAATCAGGGATGCCGGTCCGGTTCCGTTCTATCTGAAACCCGGAAAACTTACGGAAGCGGAGTTTATCAAGCGTCTGAAAACTCTCTCCATCTCCTGGGAACGGAGCGTTACCGCATCGCCGGAAGCGCGTCTGGTTTCCGGGAACGGTAAACTTACACTGTGGGTCGGGCTGCGCAACCGGACCACAGCGCCGGTTGCCGGCTTTCTCGGCATTAACAGCGGAGGGCTTTCGGCTGTCGCTCCGGTTCCGTTTACGTTGGATGGAGGCGAGGCGCGGACTGTGGAGCTTCCGGTTCGGGAGACGGAAACCGGAGAGCCGTCTGTTTTGAAACTTTACGTCGGCGAAAAAAGCCGGGAGGTCCCGCTGAAAATCCACCGGAGCCGTATTCAGTGTTTCCGGAAGCCGTTCACGATGAAAAGTCCCGATGGAAAACTGAGCGCGGACGGACGTATTTTCCGGGAGAATGGGAAAACCGTGTTTGAATTCCTGATCCGGGATGTTACGGATTCCGGTGCGCCGGGCAAGCGGCAGCTGTGGGAACAGGATTGTGTGGAGTTCTTTCTTGATCCCGCACCCCGTTTGTTGCCGGAATATCATCCGAACGCCTGGCATCCGGGAATGATACGGCTGTTCGTTATGCCCCGTTGGAAGAGCGGACGGGTGATTGTCTGGAAGAATACTTACGGGCTGACGCCGGAACAGGTTCCCTGTACGGTTGCTGCCGCTCCGGACTCCTGCCGTGTCCGGCTGGAACTGCCGGAGCGGGTGACGGGAACCGAATTCGGACTGGAGATCAAGATCAACGATGCTTCCGGCGACCGGATCGCAGACCGTTCCGCACTGTTGTTCGGTGCGGAGTTCGCATACCGGGACCGTCTGGTTTTCGGAATCGTGAAAGAGGATGATGCAGAGCTTCCCGCATCATCGGCGGTTTCCGGAGCTTCCGTTCTGAAGCCCGGAGGCGGTTGGAAAACCGTTTCGCCCGGAGTGTACGAAATCCGGTATGACGGGAAGCGGACCGCTCACCTGAGTGGAAGTGCCCCGGTCCGCCCGGACAGTTATTACCGTCTCCGCTGGATTGCATCGTCGGAGAATGCGGACTGCTTGAAAACCGGAGTGATGATTCGTCTCAATGGCGGGGAACCGTTTTATATCGGTTGGAATCCAGCCGCGGCGAAAGCTCCGCGCAGTGTCAGTTTCCATTCCGGCAGTTCGGATAAGGTTGACTTTTCTCTTTATCTGCCGCGTACCGGTTCCGGAGTTCTCCGCGTGGAACAGGTCTGCCTGGAACGCCTGAGCAATGACGATTTGCGGAAGAACCTGTTTCCGAATCACGATTTCGAGTCGGACGGACGGCTTCCCGGAGACTGGATGAGAGACTGGAAACAGAAGGAAGCTGTATCGTTTGTCGTACCTGCCTCCGGTTTTTATGCGGGAAAACGGAGTCTTGCTCTGTGTCAGAAGGAGGGCGCGGTTGAGGCGGGGATCAACTCCGCCCCTCTGCCGGTTCTGCCGGGAAAAACATACCGGCTGGCATTCTGGGCAAAGAGTGAAGGGCCCGTCAAGCTGTCGGCAGTATTTGATCTGCCGAACTACGGTAAAAAATGGAAGCATTTCCAGAAACGGAAAACGTTTCTTCTGACCCCGGACTGGAAGCGGTATTCGTTTGAGGTGACTCTCCCGGAGGATGTCCGGGAGTGGCCCGCGCTGGAAAAGAGAACGGGCAGAATCTCGTTTCTTCTGGAACGGCGCAAACCGGGACGCGTCCTGTTGGATCAGCTTGATTTCCGCATGACGGAGAATCAGAAGAATCCGTAGCTCAGAACACGGGGGGCGTTGTCGACCTGTGCGGTCACGAGGCGGAACAGCAGTTCCCGTGTTACCGTGCTGCCCGTGGATGATTTCCGTTCAAACGCAACGATCCACACCATATTCGTAACGGCGGGCGTTTTCAAGTCGGCGAGATAGCGGAAGCCGGTGATAGTTCCGAACTGCTGTTCGAAATTTTTCCGTGAAGTTTCAAAATCCTTGCGGGTGATCTGCGTCCGGAGTTCGCCGGGAATATTGGAGAGCAGAAGAGGATAATCGTTCTTCTGCAATGCGGTCAGAATGTTGGCGCCGATCCGCTGCGAGGCGGCTTTCAGCTGTTCCTGTTCTCCGGCGGACAGCGGCGGCGCAGTTTCTGCGGGAATTGTGCGGCATCCGCTGAACAGGAGCAGAGCGGAAAGAGCGGTGGCAATATGGATGGTTGTATTCATGGTTTACCTCACGGGGTTGTGTTGCCGGTGGTTTGCTTGTGGAGTTTATACGGTTTGCTCATTGCGGGCTGATCCGGCGCATCGGTCGGTGCATCCCATTCACACTGGGCGACGAGAACCAGTTCCGAATGTTTGGTTGAACTGGAAACGCTGGAGAAGAGATAACCGAGATACGGAATATCCATCAGCCACGGAATGCCCGTAGCGGATTTGACGACCTCCTGCTTCTTGAGTCCGCCGATAACAAAACTGTTTGTCCCGTGAGGAAGGCTGACTTCCTGCGTCACCACGCTGTTCGAGGAAATGCGCGGAGTTCCGTTCGATTCAAAACCGAGCAGGCTGGAGTTGCTGAGCGAGATGCGGAAGCGTGTTTCCAACAGATTGACGGATGCGTTTTCCACTTTCATGGAGAAGCCGAATCCCGTGAATTTTTCCACGATCTGCAGTTCCCCGCGTCCGACGGGAATCTGGTCTGCGGATTCTTCGATTTTGCCGATCAACGCGGAGAGCAGTTCGTAGGGACCGAGTCCTTCCAGTGTGCCCGAAGCCGCCGATTTGGAGGTATCGACATAAAACAGCTGCGTTTTGCGTTCCAGCGCTGCCGGAGTGTTGTTGCGGATGCAGAGTTCCCCGGTATAGGCGACTTTCGCTTTGCCGATACTGGTCAGGAAGTCGATGTAACGGGTGTTCCATTTCGGGTTGAAGTTGTAGAAACTGGTGCGTTCGGAACCGGTTTTTCCCATTGCCCCGCCGTATGCCGCCGCCCAGTTGTCGCGGTAACGTCCGCCGAACGAGAAGAGATCGACGCCCTGATTGTTTTTCCACGCCTGAAAGTCGATGCCCATTTTATCGTCGTTTTCGCTGTTGATCTCATAAACGGAAATTTTCAGGCGGACTTGCGGAATGGGAACATCGTACTTTTTCAGCATGGTTTCGATGTTCGCCATGGAGTAGTTGGTCACATCGAATACAAGCCAGTTGAGATCCGGATCGTAGGCGACGATGTCCTGCCCCTGCCAGATTTCCGTGACGTCGGTGATGTTCATGCCGACGTTTTCGATGAGCGGCATCAGGTTGCGGGCGGGGACGAATTTCGGGATGTAGATAAACGTCTGAGTTCCGTAATTCGCGCCCATCTGCGGTTTGTCAAGGAATTCCACGAGCGAATCGAATCCCATTCCGTTTTCGTGATCTTTGAAGCGGTATTCTTCGGCGCTGATGATGAGCAGTCCGGTGCCGTCCGCGTATTTCAGGCACTCCACCGCGGTATTGCTGCCGAGCTGGACGGACGGATTGTAGGTCGGCTGGACGGCGACGGGTGTGGCTTCCGGCGAGCTGACGGTCGCCTGATACGGCATGGCGGCGGTGTTGCCCGGATATGCCTGCTGGAGGCTGGTGTTACCGACCCGTTTCGCCTGCACCATTTGACGGATATAATCGCGGAACTCGTAAGCGTCCACATGTTTCAGCAGATAGCATTTTGTAACGACGCGCGGGTCGTTGTTGTCACGGATGAAATGGACCGTGTCGGTGTCGTCTTTGACCTGCACCATGAGGCGGGCTTCAATGCGGGAGCTGTCGTAACCGCCGGTGTTGTTGAAATTGGAGTCGCGCGGCACGGCGGGCGGAAGCGCCTGATCCGCACTTTGTGCGGCGAATGCTCCGGTCAGGAGCAGAAACGGAAGAAAGAGTCGGTGATTCATCATATGGTCCCCCTCATTTTGATTATTTCAGTTTTTTCAGTTTGCCGATTTCCGGGCTTTGAACGGCGGTGTTCAGCATTTCCGCGGTGACGGTCATGTAAACATGCGTTTTTTCCCGGCTGGTCGTTGTGGTGCTGAACAGATATTTGAGGATCGGGATTTCACTGAGAAACGGGACGCCGATCGTCTGTTCCACTTCGTCCTCTTTATCCCAGGATGCGAGAATTTTTTCCCGGTTGAGTTCGACAACGGCGTTTCCGGTGAACTGGCTTGTTTCGATGAGTTCGGCTCCGTAGGTGTTGCGTTCCACCACGTTTCCGACCTGCACGTCATAACCGAAATACAAGGTGCCGGGGATTCCGGCGTTCTGTCCGGGCGCATAAGCCGGGATTTCAAAATCAATCTCCGTTCCCGAATGCAGATTGACGACCGGTTTGATGACGCTCAGATAGAGCTGGCTCATTCCCGTTGGAAGGTTGCTGATCGCACTCGGTACGACACTGGTGCGGTCGTTATCGTTTTTGACGATGTTCTGAAGCTGGGGATTGAACAGCAGCTGATAGGTTCTGGAATCGGAGTTTGAAACCGTAAGGCTGGCGGTGTTCTGGATAGTCGCCTTTCCGTTCTGCTGGAGAAAGCGGATGAAACTGGCATCGAATTGAGGAGCGAAGAAGAATCCGCCGAGCGGTCCGGAGGCCGCCTGAAGCGCTGCCGTTCCGCCGGAAGAGATGCTGAATGTGTCCCATGCGACTTGAAACAGATTGAGTCCGGGACCGTTCTTCCATGCAAGGTATTCAATGCCGATGTCCCGGAGCGTGCTTTCCCGGACCTCGTAGACGTTGAAATGCAGATTGATCTGCGGAGCCGGACGGTCCAGCCAGGAAAGGAACTGGAACATGAATTCGGAATTGGACGAATTGTCTTTCCAGTAGATCTGATTGGAATTTTTATCGTATCCGTAGACGGAGCCATAGGGCCCTTCGTTGATGACCGCGTTGACGATCACGTTGATGATGTCCTGTCCGGAACGGTATTTCGGGCGGTAGACCGCGCGGGTGATACCGGTTCCGCGGATGATGTCGCCGGGAGTTTTTCCGTCGACTTTTACGTTGCGGTCGACTTTCCGGATGAAGTCGTCGACATACGGCATCATTTTGACGGGGCAGGTTACAGTCAGGATCTGCTGATTGCTGCTGCCGTATTCGATACAGTTGACGACGGAGTTCATGTTGTAGCGTTTGACGATGCTCATGACCCACGGCATGATGTCGTTCGCCTGTACATATTTCAGAATGTAGAGCTTGGATACCATGTAATCCTGAGCGTCATCCTGAACGAATCGGAGCGTGCGGGTTCCCGGTTTGGATTCCGCCGCTGTGAGTCTGATGCTTCCGGAAAGGACCAGAAGCACGGCAAAGCCGGTCAATATCTGTTTCATGCTGTTTCCCCCCTTGCAATGATACGATATAGTGTGTGGACGTTTGTTGCCGTCCGTTTATAACAATAACGGTCTTTCTCCTCTTTTCAAGTCCGGCTGACGGGGAAGAAAGAGTCCGTGCGATGTTTTATTCGTATGTTTTGAACGGGGAAAAGCCGGAAAGTTTTTTTGCGGATTTTATAAAACGGAACCGCGTGCGGAAGCGGAACGGGAAATCCGGAAAACGGGAACGCTGAATTCTCCGCTTTTTCTCCGGTCCAGACTTGAATCGGACCCGTTTTTATGCTATTGTACACCTTTAAAATAATCAGGAGAGCGATTTTATGGCTGGATATGAAGCTGTCATTGGCTTGGAAGTGCACGTTCAGATCAAAACGGCTTCCAAAATGTTTTGCAAGTGCCCGAACCATTACGGTGCTGAACCGAATACAAATGTCTGCCCGGTCTGTATGGGGCATCCGGGAGTTCTGCCGAATCCGAACCGCGAAGCGATCCGCAAGACGGTTGCCGCCGGGCTTATGACTTCCTGCCGGATTCCGAACCGGAGCAAGTTTGACCGCAAGAGCTATTTTTATCCCGATATGCCGAAAAACTATCAGCTTACGCAGTATGATATGCCGTTCTGTCTTGCGGGAAAGATCCATATTCACGGCAAGGGTTTTTCCGGCGAGGAGATGGCGGATAAATACATCGGACTCACCCGGATCCATCTGGAGGAGGACGTTGCCAAGTCCACTCATTTCGGCGATTGCACGGGAGTTGATTTCAACCGCGCCGGCGTGCCTCTGATGGAGATCGTCAGCGAACCCGATATGCGCAGCGCCGATGAAGCGTATGCGTATCTGACCGCTCTGAAACAGATCATGCAGTACGGCGGCATCGGCGATTGCGATATGGAAAAGGGGCAGATGCGCTGTGACGTCAACATCTCCATCCGCCACAAAGGAGACGAGAAGTTCGGGACTAAAGTCGAACTCAAGAATCTGAACAGTTTCCGCGCCGTGCACCGCGCGATCACCTATGAGATCAAGCGTCAGATCATCATGCTGGAGGCCGGCGAGGAGATCGAGCAGGAAACCCGCGGCTGGAATGACGATGCCGGGGAATCTTATCTTATGCGCGGCAAGGAGAACGCCAACGATTACCGCTATTTCCCGGAACCGGATTTGATGCCGGTCGTGCTGTCCGATGAGGATATTGAGGAAATCCGTCAGAGTCTTCCCGAACTTCCGGAACAGAAGCGGGAACGGTATGTGAAGGATTACGCTTTGACCGATTACGATGCGCATGTGCTTACTTTGGACCGCGGACTGGCGGAGTATTTCGAACATGCCGCCGCACATTCCAAGGCGCCGAAACTGGTCGCGAACTGGATCAACGGCGATTTCATGCGTCTGCTCGGCGAACAGAAAATCGAGCTTGCCGAATGCAAAGTCAAGCCGGAATCGCTCGCCGCGATGGTGGATATGATCCAGTCCGGTGCGATCAACGGAAAGATCGCCAAAACCGTCTTTGAAGAGATGTTCCGGACCGGCAGGGAGGCTGCCGACATTGTCAGGGAAAAAGGGCTCGTTCAGGTTTCGGATGAGTCCGCGATTACCGGTTTTGTGGATCAGGTGATCGCCGCGAATCCCGCTCAGGTCCAGCAGTACCGGGAGGGGAAGAGCGCGGTCATTCAGTATCTTGTCGGGCAGGTCATGAAAGCCAGCCGGGGCAAGGCGAATCCGCAGATGGTGCTCAAGATGCTGATGGAAAAACTTTCCTGACGGAAAGATAAGGAGGCTTGGAATGAATGAGATCAGCCGGGAGGAGCTTCAGTCGTATGAACAGCTGTATCGCGTGGATCACTCCATCGGAGATTTGACTCCGACGGTCTGTGCACTTCACGGGCTGACCCCGCCGGAGACTTGCGGAGGAGTGGAAATCGCTTCCGTCGTCGACCAGGCACAGCGTCTGATGGACGGCATGGGAAAGAATGAAAAAACGCTGATATTCTGCCCGGACGCGGTCGGCGAAGTGCATCGCCGCAGATTTCCGGATCTGCTCAAGCGGGTGGAGAATCTTGCGGGATTCCGCATTCTTTCCAGTTCGGTCATGCCGAGTGTGACGCCGGTCTGTTTTTCCACGATCTTTACCGGGGCTTCCCCGAAAGTTCACGGAATTCAGAAGTATGAGAAGCCGGTTTTGCAGATTCCGACCCTGTTCGATGTGTTTGCCGGCGCCGGAAAAAATGTGGCGATCATCGCGGTGAATTCGTGCAGCATTGACACGGTGTTCCGGAATCGGAAGGTCGATTATTATTCCACCCGCAACGATGCGATCTCTTTTTCGATCGCACGGCGGCTGATCGAGGATGGGCAGTACGATCTGATCGTCTGTTATTTTTACAATTATGACCACATGTCCCATAAAACGGGTCCCTGGTCGGCGGAATCCGTCGGGCAGCTGGAGCTTGCGGTTTCTTATTTTGAGCAGTTGACCGGAGATGTGGACCGGTGTTGGAAATCCCGGAACCGGACCGTTGTCTGGGCGCCCGATCACGGCAATCATGTGATCGACGAACAGACCGGCGGGCACGGCGAGAATATTCCGGATGATATGGTGGTTAATCATTTTTACCGGGTCCGTGCCGCCGGCATGTGATCCGTCAGGAGCGGCAATATGATCTCTCAGACTCAAATTGATGGTGAACCGTTTGTTGTCATCGACACCCCGCGTTGGAAAGCCGAAATCATCCTGTCGGTCGGCTCCAACATGCTTTCTCTCACAGACAAGAGGTGCGGACTGAATATTCTGCGCGAACCGCCGACGCTGGACGCGCTGAAAGAACAGCCGGAAATTTACGGTTTCCCTGTTCTGATTCCGCCGAACTGTATCCGCAAAGGGCGTTTTTCATGGCGCGGACGCGATTATACTCTTCCGGTCAACAACCGGTTCGGGAATCACATTCACGGCGTGGTGCTGCGGTATCCGTGGGAGTTCCTTGACTCTTCGGAGGAGGAGGGGAAGGCCGTTGTGCGGACGCGTCATCTTTACGATGAACGGAATCCGATGTTTGCCGGATTCCCGCATAAGATGGAGGTGATCCTGACTTATACATTCCTGCCGGACCGTGTGCTTCAGAAACTTTCCGTGACCAATCTCAGCGGTTCGGTCATGCCGTTTGCCGCCGGTTTTCATTCCTCGTTCCGTTTTCCGCTCGGCGAACGTTCCCCCGAAGCGTACCGCTCCAGCAATGTGCGGGTGACGACGGATGATTTCTACTGGGAATTCGACAAGGTGAAGTATTTTACTCTGACCGGAAAGCGGCTGCGCTGGAGCGGGTTCGACAATTACCGGCAGGGAAAGATCATCAACCGCGTTCCCGTATCGCGTCAGGCTCCTCTCGTGGAGGATACGCTGGATGGAAAACCGTTCCTCGGCGCGGTGCTGGATCATCCGGCAGCCGGACTTCGCGTGATCTATGAATTCGACCGCAAATACCGCCAGACTGCGCTTTGGAACTGGGATGGCGACGAGGACTTTTTCTGTGCCGAACCGATGAGCTGGATGGCGGATTCCCCGAATCTCGGTCTGCCGGATTCTGTGACGGGGCTTTATCCGCTGGAGCCCGGCGAGCTCTGGGAGGCGGAAAACATCATTAAGGTGGAGCCGCGCAACTGATTATGACTGCCGCGAGAGCAAGAGGGCGTTTGTGGACGCTGTTTTCTGTTTTCTTCAAGATTTCCGCGGTATCGGTCGGCGGGGGGCTTACCATGCTGCCGCTGATGTCGAAAGAGTTTGCCGAGGACCGCGACTGGGTCACGGCGGAGGAGATGGTGGATGTGGTGGCGATTGTGCAGTCGGTTCCCGGTATCATTGCGGTGAATATGGCGATTCTGATCGGTCAGCGTGCCGCCGGTTTTGCCGGTGTGCTTGCCGCGTCGTTCGGCGTGGTGCTTCCGCCGGTGATCGTGATTATTGCGATCGCCGCACTGCTGGTCCAGCTGGCGGGCAATGCGGTGATGGATCATATTTTTCTCGGAGTCCGCGCCGCGGTGTCGGCTCTGATCCTGCTGTCGGTGATCAAGATGGGAAAAACCGTGCTGAAAAGTCCGGTTCCGATTGTGATTGCTCTGCTCGGTTTTCTGCTGCTGGTGCTGTTTGATGCGGATGCGGTCGGCATGATCATCGGAGCGGCGGTTGCCGGATTGGCGCTTGGCGGAATCCAGTATCTGCGGTTGAAGAAAGCCGCGGGGGAAGGGAAGAAATGACTCTGTTCCAGATGTATCTGCTGTTTGCCAAAATCGGGCTTTTCACATTCGGCGGCGGTTACGCGATGATTCCGCTGTTTCAGGTGGAACTTGTCAATAACTGGCATTTTATGACGAACGATGCGTTTGCCAATTTTGTGGCTCTTGCGCAGGTGACGCCGGGGCCGGTCGGTCTGAACGCCGCCACCTATATCGGTTATCAATGCGGATTGCAGAATCTGGGCGGCGTATTCGGCGGAGCGGTCGGCGGTTTGATCGGCACTCTCGGCGTGATGACGCCTTCGCTGGTCGTGGTTACGCTGATCGCTTATTTCATGCAGATGTTCAAAGAGAATCCGGTGGTGAAAGCGATCCTTTCCGGAATCCGTCCGGCGACGCTCGGACTGATCGCGGCGGCGGTGATCTTTTTTGCCGAGACCTCGGTGTTTACCGCGCCGCTGCGGAACCTCTGGACTCCGGGTAAATCGTTCGGGCTGTGCTGGCAGGGATGCGTGATCTTTGCGGCTGTTCTGGCGGTGTCGCTGAAATGGAAGATCAGTCCGGTATGGCTGCTGATCGGCTCAGCCGCCGCCGGCTGGCTGCTGTTTCTGTTCTGATTCCGTTATTTCTGCCAACTTTCTCCGGAGAGCTTGAAACATTCCGGGGGAGCGCTATATTTATTTCAAAAACAACAGCATAAAACCAGAAAGGGCTATTGTTATGTGGCAGGTTTCCAAGGCTTTGTATGAGTTGCCGGAATTAACGCAGATCAACCGTCTGCCCGCACACGGGGCGGGAATCCCGTATCCGGATGTGGAAAGTGCGTTGAAACGGAAAACGTCCGCATTGCGGATGTCTCTTGACGGTGAATGGCGGTTCCGCCTGTTTGATTCGCCGGAAGAGGTTTCCGAACGGTATCTGGAACCGAAATACAAGGATTCCAAGTGGGGGACCATTTCCGTTCCTTCCAACTGGACCATGCAGGGGTTGTCCGACAAACCGATCTATACAAACGTGAAGATGCCGTTTGAAAACAATCCGCCGGTTGTTCCGGAGCACAACCCGACCGGCGTTTACCGGCTTTCGTTTACTCTGCCCAAGGCGTGGCGCAAACGCCGGACCGTGCTGCATGTCGGCGGGGCGGAAAGTTATCTGGAAGTCTATCTCAACGGAAAATTTGTCGGAATGGGCAAGGATTCGCGTCTGCCTTCCGAATTTGATCTGACGCCGCTGATTGATCCGCAGGGTAAGAATGTACTGGTCTGCAAAGTGGTCCGGTGGTCCGATTCCTCCTATGTCGAGGATCAGGATCACTGGTGGATGGCAGGTATTTACCGCAGCGTTTATCTCTATTCCACGGAATTCGCTTATTTTGAGGATATTTTTGCCAACGGAGATCTTGAGCTTGCAACGGGCGAGGGCATTCTGTGCGTGAAAACTCACCTCGGCATGGATATTGAGGCGTTCCGGGCAACCGGCGGACCGGAGAAGGATTATACGGTCCGTTCCACGCTGTACGATCCCGCCGGGAAAACTATCTGGAGCGGAGAGACGACGGTCGATCGTCGTTACCGCATTCATCATTACCGGGCGGAGCAGACTGCGCGGATTCCAAAGATCGCGCCGTGGTCGGCGGAAGTCCCGACGCTGTATCAGCTGACCGTGGAGTTGGTCGACGCCGGGGGAAAGGTAATCGACTGCCGGTCGAAGCGCATCGGTTTCCGCAACATCAAACTCGACGGCTGCAATCTGCTGTTCAATGGGAAACGGGTTCTTATCCGTGGCGTGAACCGTCATGAGCACCATTTCGAAACCGGGAAAACGCTGTCGATGGAAAGTATGCGGAAAGATATTTTCCTGCTGAAACAGTTCAATTTCAACGCGGTACGCACCTGTCACTATCCGGATGACCACCGCTGGTATGATCTCTGCGACGAGTTCGGTATTTATATTCTTGACGAGGCAAATTTTGAGTGCCATGCGAATTATATGACACTCTGCCGCGATCCCCGCTGGCGCACGGTGCTTGTGGAGCGTTCGACCCGGATGGTGATGCGTGACCGCAGCCATGCCTGCGTGTTCGGCTGGTCGCTTGGCAACGAGTCGGGCAGCGGGGAGAACCACGAGGCTGCTGTTGATGCAATTTGGCAGCTTGATGATACCCGGATCGTTCATCATGAGGGCGATCTCAAACCGACCTGGATTCAGCGGGATCTCATGTTCGGCGGCGATCCGCGTTTCAACGCGTTTTTCAACCCCATGTATCCCGCGCCTTCCGTACTGGAAGCCTATTCGGAAAGCCCGGAGGGGACGCGTCCCGCCATCCCCTGTGAGTATGCCCATGCGATGGGCAACAGCTCCGGTTCGCTTTGCGATTACTGGGATCTCTTTTGGAGCAGACCCAAACTTCAGGGCGGCTTTATCTGGGACTGGATTGATCAGGGGCTGGTGCGTGGACGCCATAAGCATCTTGGCTACGGCGGCGATTTCGGCGAAACGTCGCACGATTTCGATTTCTGCTGCAACGGCATGCTGGACGCCCGTCAGAATCCGCATCCGGCGATGTATGAATTTCAGCATCTTGCCCAGCCGGTCAAAGTTACGGCGGAGGATCTTTCCGCGTATAAAGTCCGCATCCGCAACCGTCGCGATTTTACCGCCTTGCAGGACTTGGAAGGAAAGTGGACGCTGGAAATCAACGGCGCCGCTGTGCAGAGCGGTCGGCTGACCGGATTCGCCAGGCTCGCTCCGGGAGCGGAAACGGTTGTGAAACTTCCGCTGAAGCCGGTTGCCCTGAATGCGGGCGAAGAGGCGTTCCTGAACGTGGATTTCTTCTGGAACTGTGAACAGCCGTGGGGAGCGACGCCCGGAATGCGCATCGCGTTCGACCAGATCGCGATGACCGATGTGCTTCCGAAGCTCAAATCCGTCGCGAAAAAGAAGAAACCCGTGGAATATGAGATTCAGGAACATAAGAAAGAGCTCCGGCTTATTGTCGGGAAGACCGTTCTCCGGATCAACCGCAAAGACGGTTCCGGTTCCGTGGAAGCCAACGGAAAAACGGTGGTCAGGGAACTGTTCGACTGCAATCTTTTCCGTGCAAGTACCGACAATGACGGTATTCGCGGTTGGAACGGACAGGAAAACAAGCCGATGGGTCAGTGGCTTGCCGCCGGATTGGAGGCGCTGAAACCGGTTTCCTGCAGGGTTTCCGTGGAAAACGGAAAATGCGGGGAATTCATCCGGATCGCCAGGGAGTTCGCCGGAAAGCCGTCGTATGGAACGATCGGGTTCGTTCAGACGATTTCCGTCAATGCGGACGGATCGCTGAAATTCGACCAGAGTTACCGGATTCCGGAGAAAATGCCGAGTCTGCCGCGGATCGGCGTCGTTGCTGTCCTCGCGTCCGGATTTGAGAATTTCGAGTGGTTCGGGCGCGGTCCGTGGGAGAATTATATCGACCGCAACCGTTCGGCCCGCGTCGGCGCCTACGCGTCAACTGTGACGGCGAACTGCGATTTCAACTACATCCTTCCGCAGGAGAACGGGAACCGGACCGATACACGGGAACTGGCTGTTTCCGCGTCCGGATGCGAAGTGCGGATCACCGCCGCCAAACCGTTTGAATTCGGACTCAGCCACTACACCGCCGCCGATCTGTTCGGCGCGTATCACAAGGAAGAGCTGAAAATGCGTAAGGAGACGATTCTCACACTTGACCTGATTCAGCGCGGGCTCGGAACCGGTTCCTGCGGACCGCAGACTCTGCCGCAATATGAAGTTTCAGAGAAAGAGTATGAGTTTTCATTCGATCTGGATATTGTGAAACAATGAGCAAGCTGTTTTCTCCTGACCAGGAGTGGAGGTCGCGGATTCCGGTTCCCGTTTACGACGGGGAGCCGGAATTGAACGGATTGTATTGGAAAGCCTGGGAACTGGCGCACGATCACCTGATCGACTTGCCCGGAATGCCGCAGACGCCTTACATGGACGAGGCGTTCTGCGATACCGATATCTGGATTTGGGACACCTGCTTCATGGCGTTGTTCTGTAAATACGCGCAGTCCCGTTTCCCCGGAGTGGAATCCCTGCACAACTTCTACGATGTCTTGTACGGCGGTAAAACGCTTCCCCGGATCATAACGAAAAATGCGCCCGCGTGGACCGGAGAAGTGATCGGCAGGGAGGCGCAGGTGCGGATCCATATTTTTGACAATCCGCCGCTTTTTGCCTGGACCGAATACCGCAATGCATTGTTCAGCGGCGATCGGGAGCATGTACGGGAGCTTCTGCTGGAGAAACAGTATTTGCAGAGACATTTCCGTGCTTTGGAGAATCTGACGGAGAGAACGGCTGTTCCGTTCGTCCGCAATCAGACCTGCTGGATCCGTCATGAAAACGGGTATTTCTGGGAGGGCGGACGCTCCGGAATGGATAACACTCCGCGCGGGAGAACCGGAGAACATGCTTTGGAGGAACGTCCGAATCATCCGCGCATGCTGTGGATTGATGCGATCGCCCAGCAGGGCTTGGCGGCGCATTGCATTGCGGAACTGGCGGAGATCATCGGGGAGGAGCGTATGGCGTCGGAATGGCGCGCGGAATTTGAACGGCTCCGGAACAAGGTCAATGCGTTCTACTGGGATCCCGCTGACGGCTGTTATTATGACATTCATGCCGACTCTTCCGAGTTCATGAAAGTGCTGACGCCCGCTTCGTTCTGGCCGCTGGTGTCCGGAATGGCGTCGGCGGAACAGGCGGACCGGATGTGCCGTCTGCTGGAAGATTCCGCATTGCTTGGCGGAGAGCGTCCCTGTGTGTCGCTCTCCCGGAGCGATCCCGATTTCAATGCGGAAACCGGACATTACTGGCGCGGTTCCATCTGGGTTCCGACCGCATACGCCGCGATCAAGGGGATCGAGCGGTATGGACACTATGAACTTGCGGAACGTACCGCAAGGAATATTCTGCGGCACATGAGCCGGACGTACCGCGAGTATGAACCGCATACGATCTGGGAGTGCTATAACCCGAACCGTCCGGAGCCCGCCCGCTCCTGTGATGAGGCGAACCGTGTGGTCCGTCCTGATTTCTGCGGATGGTCCGCACTTGCGCCGATCGGGCTCTATCTGGAGAATGTGATCGGGATTCACTCGGTCGATGCTTTCCGGAATACCGTTCGCTGGGCATTGCCGAAGACGGCGCGTCCGGTCGGTGTGCGGAATTTACGGTTCGGTGAAACCGTTGCGGATCTGGTCTGTGAGAACGGAACCGTGAACGTCACGGCGAACCGTCCGTTTATGCTGTATGTGAACGAAAAGGAATTTGCGGTTCCCGCCGGCAGCTCCGTGTTTCAGTGACGGCTGCTGGATCGTGAATATGCACAGGGGACGGCTTGCCGCTTCCTGCGCATTGCTTTTTACTGCTTGAGAATCAGCTCCTGTCCGGGAGCGAGTTTGTCGGAAAATATCTGCAGATAGGAATCGACCCGGCGCAGAAGAGAGACGGGGACTTTGCGCTGATCTCTGCCCTGTTTTACGAGCACATAGTTTTCCTCTCCTTCCGTCCGGATTGCGCCGGGCGGGACATGGAAGACATGGTCGGAATTACCGGTGAAGAGGACCACACGGACTTTTTCGCCGATTTGGAAACGGTGGTGCTTGCGGCTGTAAGCGGACAGACCGTCATCCGTGACGGTGGAGGGAACATCGGCAGCCAGAATATCGCCTTCTTTCAATTTGCTTCCCGCCTTGATTCCCTGCCGGATCGAAGTCCCGTACTGGAGATAAAGCTCCGATGTCTCCACGCGGACTTTTTCCAGACGTGTGATGCTGGGGATCAGATTGCCGAAACTGGAGTTCGGGACTCCGGTCAGGCGCCAGACGTAGGAACCGTCTTTGTCCTGCTGAATTGCTTCGTCAAGAATCCAGAGCGGAGCGAGCGCTTTTTTTTCGGGCAGGGAGAGGACCGTGGTGAGACGGTCGAACGTCGGGATTTTTTTCCCGGACGGAGTCCGGACCGTATCGGAAATCCGCGGATTGGCAACGTAGCAGATCAGGTTTTCCGCAGAAAGATTCTGAATGGAGAACCATGCCGGGACCGGATCTTTGGAGTTGCGCGGGTAGACCAGCACCTGAGTAGTCTGCGGGAGCTGCTCGGCCATCTCCGGCGACAGTTTGAGCTGAAGCCGGACGGGGTCGATCATGGAAAGTTTCATTACGGGGAGGCCCACGTCAACGGCTCCGCCTTCCGAGCGGTAGACTTCTTCGACAATGGCATTGAACGGCGCCCAGATGTAACAGGCGTCCAGTACCTGCTGTGCGCGGCGGAGCGAGAGTTCGGCTTTCCGGGTGTCGATCACGGCGGTATCGTACAGCATCTGCGTTTCCTGATACTGCCGTGCGCTGACGGCTTCCTTACGGTTGAGCTTGGCGTCGCGGTCCAGATTCAGCATTTTGTCCTTGAGTACGGCGCGTGAGCGGTCGAGTTCCGCCTGCGCAATCTCCACGTCGCTGGTCGGTATATCGGTATCCTGCCGTGCCAGCAGATCGCCTTTTTTCACAAGTTCGCCGTTTTTGTCGAATACGCTGCACTGAACGTACTGTCCGGGCGAGGCGACGTATGCAAGCCGTCCTTTCGCTTCAAAGGAGATGACGGCGGTTTTGGCGTATTCGATGGTTCCCTCAAAATCTTTTTTTTGCAGGAATCCCTCGGTCAGTCGGAACGTCGGAGTCTGCGCCGCCAAAGCGAGCGGCAGAACATACAGAACGGTGCGGATCAGATGTTTCATAAAAATTCCCCCTGTTTCCTGAAATTGATCTGTAAGCTGTACATTATAATAGCCTGCTTTTATCCGTTTGCAAACGATTTTTTGAAAAAATAGATGTTTTCTGCAAATCAGACTTGAATTTTCGAGGTTTCGGGCTATATTTCAGAGGCAAAAGGAACTTAATTCTTTTTTGCCGCATTGCATGCGGCCCATCTTAAAAGGAGACAGTAAATGGGCAATGCTTTTATGGACGACTTCATGGCGACCTTCAAACACGAGGGCCTCACTTTCGATGACATCTCACTCGTGACGCAGTACGCAGATTTTCTTCCGAACGAGACAAGCATTGAAACATCATTCTCCCGCAACATTCATCTGAACATCCCGTTTGTCAGCGCGGCGATGGACACCGTGACCGAAAGTGAAATGGCGATTGCCATGGCAAAACTCGGCGGTATCGGTGTGATCCATAAGAATCTCAGCCCGGAAGCGCAGGCGGACGAAGTGCGCAAGGTCAAATATTATTTGAACGGTTTCATCCGCACTCCGATCTCTTTCTCGCCGGATCAGACGGTCGAAGAGATGCTCAACGTGAAAGAGGAGAAGCAGTATTCGTTCTCCGGCTTCCCGATCGTGGACTCCAACGGAAAACTGGTGGGGATCGTTACCGCCCGCGATGTGAAGTATCTTTCCGACTATTCGCAGAGGCTTGCCGACGTCATGACCCGGAACGTGGTCACAGCGCCGCAGGGAACCGAGCTTCAGACCGCTTACAAGATCATGAAAGACAACAAGATCGGCAAGCTGCCGACCGTTGACAAAGATGGACGGCTGACCGGACTTTACAGTTTCTCCGACGTCAAGACTCTGATCCAGAACGACGCCCCCGCTTACAACCGCGATCCGGAACACCGTCTGCGCGTTGCGGCTGCTGTCGGTCCCTATGACGAACGCCGTATTGAACTTCTCGCCGCAGCCGAGCTTGATGCTTTTGTGATCGACACCGCCCACGGTCATTCCAAAGGCGTGATCGAAACGGTGAAGCTGCTGAAGAACCGTTATCCGCATATCGACGTGGTGGCAGGAAACATCGCTACGGGCGAGGCGGCGAAGGCGCTTGCGGATGCCGGAGTCGATGCGGTCAAAGTCGGTATCGGACCCGGTTCGATCTGTACGACCCGCGTAGTCGCCGGTGTCGGAACGCCGCAGGTTTCGGCGGTCTATCAGGTCCGTAAGGCTCTCGGAGATGAGCTCCCGCTGATTGCCGACGGCGGCATCAAGCAGTCCGGAGACGTTGCCAAGGCGTTTGCCGTCGGTGCGACTTCCGTTATGATGGGATCCGTGCTCGCCGCCACCCTTGAGAGCCCCGGAGAAAAGATCATTCACCACGGCCGCCGTTATGTGATTTACCGTGGCATGGGCAGTTTGGAAGCGATGAAGAAGAACAAAGGCAGCCGCGAGCGTTACGGTCAGAGCGATGTGGATGACAGCAAGCGTCTTGTTCCGCAGGGTGTGGAAGGCATGGTTCCTTACCGCGGAGCTCTGTGGGAAGTGGTTCATCAGTTCTCCGGCGGACTCCGTTACTCCCTCGGTTATTGCGGGACGAAGACGATCGCCGAGCTGAGACAGCGTGCAAAAGTGATCCGCGTCAGTTCTTCCGGCTTGAAAGAGGCGCATCCGCATGATATTATTATGTCCAAGGATGCTCCGAACTACATGTCGGAAAATTAATTCAGCTTTATATGAGAGAGGGTTGTTGCGGATGAATAAGAAATCCATTCTTTGCATAGGCGCCGGATATGTCGGCGGGCCGACGATGGCGATGATTGCGGCGAAATGCCCGGACTACACCGTGACTGTGGCGGATATCAATGAGCAGCGCATTGCGGGCTGGAACTCGGATTCCTTGCCGATCTACGAGCCGGGGCTGCTGGACGTTGTGAAGAAAGGGCGCAACAGAAATCTCTTTTTCACCACGGATGTCGTTCAGGGAATCAAAGACGCCTATATCATCTTTGTGAGCGTGAATACGCCGACGAAGACTTTCGGCGCCGGAGCCGGCAAAGCCGCCGATCTCCAGTACTGGGAAAAGTGTGCGCGTCTGATCGCCGAACATGCGGATTCCTCCAAGATCGTTGTGGAAAAAAGCACGCTTCCGGTTCGTGCCGCGGAAGCGATTCACCGGATTCTTCAGTCCAATCCGCGCGGAATTGAATTCCACGTTCTTTCCAACCCGGAGTTCCTTGCGGAAGGGACCGCCATTCGGGATTTGGAGTCGCCCGACCGCGTGCTGATCGGTTCCATGACGGTTCCCGACAGTCACGAGGCGATGCAGGCTCTGGTTGACGTTTACGCAAACTGGGTGCCGCGGGAACGGATCTTCACGACGAATGTCTGGAGCAGCGAAATGTCGAAGCTCGTTTCAAACGCGATGCTCGCCCAGCGTATTTCCTCAATCAACAGCATTTCCGCGCTTTGCGAACGTACCGGAGCGGATGTCGCCGAAGTTTCCCATGCGGTCAGTATGGATTCGCGTATCGGTTCGAAATTCCTGCGTCCCGGCGTCGGTTTCGGCGGATCGTGTTTCAAGAAAGATATTCTGAATCTGGTCTATCTCTGTGAGCAGTACAATCTGCATGAAGTCGCGAAGTACTGGGAACAGGTCGTGCTGATGAACGATTATCAGGAGCGCCGTTTTGCGAACCGGATTGCCAAGGCGATGTTCAATACGCTTTCCGGCAAGCGGATTGCGCTGTTCGGCTTTGCGTTCAAGGCGGATACCGGAGATACCAGGGAATCTCCTGCGATCTATATTTCCAAAATGCTGATCGAGGAACATGCAAAACTGGCGATTCACGATCCGCAGGCTCTTCCGAATGCCCGGCTGGATATGGCGGGCTATGAGGACCGTATTGAGTATTGCGACGATCCTTACGAGGCCGCGAAGGGCGCTCATGCGATTGCGATCATCACCGACTGGAAGTGTTTTGCGGAGCTGGATTACAAGAGACTTTTCGATTCGATGGAGAAGCCCGCATTCATTTTCGACGGACGCAATATTCTGGATCACAAGAAACTGTTTGAGATCGGATTTGAAGTTTATCCGCTTGGCAAAGCCAAGCTCTCCCACATGGTCGCCAGCGTTTGACGCGGCGGACTGCCGATAATACGGAAAACCACGGAGAACGAAACGCTCTCCGTGGTTTTTTAATACCTTTTTCTGTAAGAGAACCGGGAAAACTTCCCGGTTATTCACACAGAATCATTTTTATGAATCGTCCGGGACATTTCACTTCGGAGATGCCGGAACCGAACTCCATCGTGCGCCGCGGTTTTGAGGGATCCGCATCGTTGATGCAGAGCGCCAGCCCGAAAACGGTTCCCGTCCGCAGTTTCAACGGTTCCAGCTGAGCTCGCGGAATGGCGATGCGATAAGTGGTTGTTTTCGCTGTTTCGTCCCGTGTAATAATGGAATGGATCCCGTCGGTTTCCGCCGGACTCGTGCGGAACGGCGGAGCATGATGCGCCCACGGTTTCCGGTCTTTGGCGAACGTGAACTCGTAGTCGTCGGAATCGTAGGCGAGTTTGCCGTCGGCATCGTTGAACGTGTCCAGACCGAGCTGCAGGGAATCGCCTTTCCAGATGCCGATGCCGTGGAACGGATTGCTGTGGGTGTCGTCGCGCACTTCACTGAACAGATAGAGATGTCCGGAGTCCCAACCGATCAGAGTCCGGTGGGAGAGATCCGCCGGTCCGCTCCACGGGATGGAGGGATCCGGAGGGAAAATGTGGTCGCGCGTGTCCTGCCGGATTGCATCCTGCCATGCCGGATGTTTGCGGAACTCAAACGTCCGCAGATCGCCGACGTTCAGACGGTGTACTTTCTGCATGGCAGGCAGGGAAACGGCAGTTTCAAATATTCTGCCGTCAGTTCCTTTCAACGTTATCTGCAGCGTGGCAGGAGGGGGCGTTTTCAGTGGCACCGTGATGCTTTCTGCTGACTGCCGCGGGATATCCAGTGTTTTTCCCGTAAGATGCGGAGGGACGGACAAGGAACCGCTCCAGTCGCGGAAATTCCGGTTGAAGAAATGCAGTTTCAGCGTATTTCTGTTGCGGAGATGACCGCGCACGGTCAGCGGCGGCCGGGAGTCGATACTTTTCCGCAAAGAGGCAAGAACGGTATCCGGGTGCGTTTCCGAAAGATAAAGGGGGCTTTCCGTAATAGTCACTTTTGCCGGATTCAGCGGAGTCCCGTAGATGGAACGTGGACGGCTTTCCGCCGGGAGCCCGTCAAGGCGGAGCGGTTCGTTTTTTTCGCCCGCATTCCATACCGCATAGGCGGTCTGTCCGTTCTTTTTGTACCGGACGATCTTGATGTCGCTGTCAAGAATCAGTTCGGCGGAGTCCACGAGATCAATTTCATGGGCAGCCTGCGCGTAAGCCGCCACGGCGGGAAGCGGACGGATGCCGTTTGCCGTGCGCCAGATGCCATAACAGTAGGGACCGGATTCCCATTTGTCCAGTCCGAGGAACCAGATGAGATATTGACAATCGGGACAGGTCCTTGCGATCAGGAACATCCGCGCCAGATATGCCGCCATCCGGTGGGCAAGCGGATCATTGAAAGGAACCGTTTCTTCCAGCGAATAACCGAGCTCGCCGATTGCCAGTTTCTTGCCGTACCGACGGCTCAATCCGGCGGCGCGGGAAAGCGAGGTCGTGAATCCGCCTTTTTCCGGCGGGGCGCAGAAACGGCCGTCCTTTGCGAAGATCCGGGGCGAGCAGTAGGGATGAGGGGCGCAAATGTCTATGGATTCGTGTGCATGTTTCAGAACGTCGGCAAAGAAATCCGACGATACGCCGGAGACGTCGACCATGAGTTTAACCCCGTGTTTGCGTGCGATTGGAGCCGCGGTATTCAGAAGTTCCGCATAATATTCCGCATTGCGGGGGATGCCGCGCAGCGAGAGGTCCGGCTCGTTGATGAAGTCAAGATACTCTGCTTTCCCTTTCAGCGAGCGGAAGATATGCTCCAGAAACGGTTTGGCCTTTTCGGAATCCGCCAGTTTGCCGTCCGGTTTCGTTCCCCATGCGGGGATTTCTCCCGGAGTGAAATCCTTATTGATATTGGGCAGCAGGAAGAATCCTTCCGGCAGTTTTATTCCGGTTTTACGGTAAGAGCCCTGTTTCGGTTCGAACGCCTTCCATCCGGGAATTCCGATGCGGAGGTGCGAGACTCCGATCCGGTGCAGAAGAGAACGGGGAAGAGAGCTGTCCTGCATGCCGAAAAAGCTTTTGCGGACCGGAGGAGCAAACGGAGCGGTGACGACGAAAGGCGCGGCGGTTTGTTTGACCATACGGCCCTGACGGTCCACGATCCGTATTTCCGCAGGATAGTAGCCCGGAGCGGAAAGTTCCGGGAATCTGAAGTGCAGGATACCGGTCTCATTCTGTTTCAGCCGGAACGTCTCTTCCCGGTTTATTCCGGAACCGGGGATTGTCAGTTTGAGTGTCAGCGGCTGACGGTCGTCGGAGATTTCCGCGTTGCCGGTATGAATCGTCATTTCCGGGATTGCCGGGGTATGGATCACTTCTCCCGCACCGTTGACGGAGGGAAAGACGCTGAACGGTTCGCCCGCCTGATAGGGTGAGGCGGAACGTCCCTGTTCCAGCTGGATCGCATCAATACGGAATACCATGGAGTCGAGCGGAAGAAAAGCCGGATAGAGCCCGGCATTGACATTGTCGCAGCGGAACGTGCAGGAATAGCGCTGCCACCGGTCGGTCAGCCGGATTGTCGTGCCGCCGAACTGTTTCCAGCTGGCAACGTCAATCATCGTGAACCGGAACGTGTTTCCGCCGGAAACCCGGCGGGCATAGAAACTGACCGTATAGTCGGTATTTTTTTTGAGGGAGTACATCCAGAGACCCTGCGCCCAGGATTCGGAGGAGTCGATTTCCAGGGAAGAGGTTCCGTGTGCGGCGTCGTTCCGGATTTGTCTGATCGGGAAATTGGAGCGGTAATAGCGGAAATTCTGTGTTCCTGTCTCAAAACTGGTGTCTTCGGAAAACAAGTTCACTCCCGCATGGAGGGCAATCCCGCAGAAGAGAAAAAGAAGGACGGGAATACAACGCATTATTCGATCTCCCATTTGATTTCATCCAGCAGAAAAAAGGAGGGCTGGTCGGAGACCGCACCGTTGAGACGCAGCAGATAGAGACTTCCCGGTTTGAATGTAAAAACGGTTCCCCGTTTGTTCCGTCCGGCAGGTTTCATTGTGTTCAGCGGGACCGTGATTTTCTGCCAGTCGGAACCCGTGACCGCCAGACGGATTGTTGCGGTTGCCAGGTCTTTGCCGTATCTGCTGTTCCGCTCGGAAAGAGTCAGATCGCCGGGAGGCGGACCGGAGAGCGGTTTGATAAGAAAGGAAATCGCTTTTGCGCCCTGAGGCAGGCGCGGTGCTTTGAAAAACTGAATTCCCTGATAACGCCGGCAGCCGTTGAATTTCACTTTGAGCGCATTGTCGCCGCGCAAGGCGTCATCGGAAAGGGAAAATACGGGGGCTTGGCTTGCCGCATCCTTATATCCGCTCCAGCCGTTGATACCGTGCTCGAAATCATCAATCATGACGGCATTTTCCGCAAGCAGCGGAAGCGAGAGGGCGAGTGTGAGAAAAACAGCGGTTTTCATCGTTTGATGCTCCAGGAATACGCATTGTAAGCTCCGGTCAGCGGATTGATCCGCATTGCCGGAAGATTGATTGTGCCGGCTCCGCCGTCACTGAACAGGGAGATCATCTGGTCATGGTAGGTTTTCGCATAGGACTTGACTTCGTTCGGATTTTCGCTTTTGTTGGCATATCCTTCAATATTGTTGCTGATATAACTGTTCGTATTCGCCGGAGCACAGTAAAGCAGAACCATGTTGTTGTGCATGGAGGAAAGCTGGGGCGTCCGGTGTCTGGGAGCAGGCGTGTAGACCAGATAAGCCAGATTCTTTTTCTGCATATCATTGGTTGCCACAGTCGTATAACTGTAGGTGCAAAACCAGTTTTTGTGAACCGTGACGATCTTGTTGCGTGCAACGGGACAGATCAGCGGATTGTTTGCCGGACGGTACGGGGATGGATTGCCGAGATAAGAGGCGATGTTGCTGGGCGTTTCCGGCCGGATTGTGATCATGTGATAGCTGCGTCCATCGGAAGAATTCGGTTTGGCTGTGGGATTCGGCAGAAAGTCCGCATTGTCTCCGGCATAACTGTAAAGCGCGGTTCCGGTTTGTTTCAGGTTGGATGTGCAGTGAATGCTTTGCGCCTTGCTCCGGACTTTGTTCAGAGCCGGCAGCAGCATGCCTGCGAGGATCGCGATGATGGCGATTACCACAAGGAGCTCTATAAGGGTAAATCTTGTTGAGTTCATTTCCGGAATCCGGAAATTCGGACCGTTGAAACTGTTTTTGCTGGAATGACGCATGTTGTTTTCCTTTTTGTTTTATGTTATTGGTTCTGTAATTCTGCAAGAGATTTCGGACGGATCAGGGCGACGGTTCCGTTTTCCGCGTGTTTCAGCAGATTGAACGCCGTTTCCAGCACATCCCGTGCGGAATACGCGAAGTAGTCCGCGTTCGGATATTGTGTGCCTGTCATGGGAAAGTTGCAGTGAGAGGCGAGTGCTACGTCGCGTCCCGGTTCGAGGCCCAGTTCGGCAAGCGTTTCGACTGCCAGCGGCATGAAATTTTCGTTCAGGACCGCCAACGCGTCCGGGCGTTCGTTTGCCGGGCGCTTGAACAACAGTTTCAGAAGATTTCTGTTCAGCAGCGCACGTCCGTGAATGTGATCAATTCCCAACAGCCATTCCGGATGGCCGGGATCAAGCTGTTTCTGAAGCCGGATCAGGCGTTCGACCGAAATATTCTGATACACCAGTGCCGCGATGCGTTTCCGTCCCTGTTTCCGTAAAGCTGCCAGACATTGCGCGAGCAGGGATTCCACATCGAATTCCAGCGATGGATAGTTATGGCTGGAATCGGCTTTGCGGCGGGAGATCACGGCGCACGGACAGGGTTGAAGCTCTTTCTGGATCTCCACAGAAGGAACAAAGTTTACAAAGATGATTCCTGCGAGCAGATGATTCCGGGCATTGCCGATCAGCTGTTCCATATCTTTGCCCGTATGCGGCTCCATACCGCCGACGAAGTAATGCCGCAGCCGGAGTCCGGGATTTTCCGCCGCAAACTGTTCTCCGGCATTCCGCAGAGCGGGGAAAAAGCTGTCGTTTGTCTGTTCCGGGGACTCCGGGAAAACAAGCGCATAATCGAAGAGATGCGGAGGATATTTCGGTACGACGGTTCCCTTGATGCCGCGCGATTCCAGAAAGCCTTCCCGCGTCAGTTGATTGATGCACTTCTGGAACGTCGCCACACTGATGCTGTATTCCTCCAGCAGCTTTGAGCGCAGAGGCAGCGTTGCTCCCGGCGGGAATTCTCCGCCGGTAATCCGCTTTCTCAAGGTTTTGACGATTTCTGTCTGCCGCATTTCTGTTGCTCCAATACTTCCTTTC